>ERZ808048.299-NODE-299-length-10294-cov-3.848292_pt1 | contig 10294 bp, 13 predicted proteins | sample MGYA00380197_ERZ808048 | MGnify/ENA primary metagenome ERZ808048 (study PRJEB31490, sample SAMN06133377) | cow dung metagenome | isolation source: M1 | host: cow | place: China: Chengdu | collected 2015-05 ... | reverse complement strand
CTGCTTTTTCTCGCAGCGGATTTCCCGCAGTTCCGCCGCCGGATTCCGCACAGTATATCCCTCGTTGCACATCCAGCTCCAGAACGCCGCCGCCGCAGGAAACCACGGCGCACAGGGCATCCGTGCCGGCACCGTCGCAGACGGTCACGGCATCGCCGGGAGCCAGCCGCAGGACTTTGGCATGAGCCGCCTGCGCGCCTTCCAGGATCAGGCTGCCGCGTTCCGGCAGTTGGGTGGTAACAAAAAATCTGGGCACAGCGCAAGCCTCCCGCAAAAAAATAGCGCAGACCATACAATCGCAAAATGTATTATAGCAGAGAAATCCGTCTTTCGCAACAGGAAATGTTGGAAATGGCGTGATATAAATGTAAAAATTCTGTTGACAAAGAATGGCACTCTGGATATAATAGATAGGCACTGAAAAGTGAATATGCGGGAGTGCTGGAATGGTAGACAGGCACGTTTGAGGTGCGTGTGTCTTTGGCGTGTGAGTTCGAGTCTCATCTCCCGCACCAGAAAAGAAGACATCCTTTGGTCCATGAATAAGTATGGTTGGCTGACGGATGAAGAATATGAAGAAGAACCTGAAGATTTTTTGACTGAAAAAGAGGATATAAACACTACAATTTCCGAACCAACTGAAGAAAAAAATAGTATTAAAGTACAGATATATATTGACTATTTCCACAGAATAAGGAGGTAGGCAATGAAAGTAATAATTAATATCGATGAAATTAAAAGTCATATTGATAATCTACATGTAGGTACTGTGGTTTTTGATAACAAAAATCTCGGGGATTTAACTGTAGATGGCAAGCAGATTTGGCATCCTTGTTATAAAGGTCATACTTGGTCTGATGCAAGCTACAAATGGGCAGACGATTTTTCAACTTGCACTGCTTCTAGGCACTGTACTATTGACAATTGCACCCACAGTGAAACTCTAGAGGGAAAAGTTGTGTCAACAACAACACCTCCCACTTGTACTTCAAAGGGAGTTATACATCACACCGCTATATTTGAGACATCACAAGGCAGCGATTGGGTGTTAACGGACCAGTTTGAGGTTGAAACTATCCCCGCAATAGGTCATGCTTGGTCTGATACAACATATGAATGGGCAGATGATTACTTAACTTGCATAGCGACACGAGTTTGTAGTAATGATTCATCTCATACCGAGACTGCAACGGCTACAATTACCAATGCTGTAAAAACAGCCGCTACTTGTACAACAAACGGCATTATGACTTACACGGCCGCCTTTACTGAATCTTGGGCAGAAACTCAAACGAAAACGGAACCAATTCCTGCAACAGGACATTCATACGAAAACATTCTACAAGCTCCTACTTGTACAGAAAATGGTTGCACCACTTACACTTGTAAGAATTGCGGAGATTCCTATAAGATCACTGAGAATGCACTTGGCCATGACTACGGTGCTTGGACTATTGATTTAGAGCCAACCTGCGTTGTAGAAGGAAGCAAGAGAAGAGATTGTCGTAGAGTTATGTGTGATGCTTACGAAACAGCTACCATTCCTGCACCAGGTCACGCTTCTAGTGATTGGATTATTGACATCGAACCCACCACAGTATCAGAGGGCTCAAAGCATAAAGAATGTACTGTCTGTGGAAAAGTTCTTGAAACGGAAACGATTCACCAACTTGCACCTTTGACCTTCACATACATTGACGGTTCTGTAAAGGATGGTTACTCCGTTAGTGCAACAGATACTTCTGTAAGTGGAGACATTACTATTCCTTCGGAAGAGGACTATGTGGAAGTTATTTCTATTGAAGATTATGCGTTCCGTAATTGTGCTAACCTTACGAGTGTGGTTATTCCTAAGAGCGTTACTTCTATCGGCAAGGATGCGTTCTATAATTGCGATAAATTAACTCATATTTATTATTGTGGAACGGAAGCTGAATGGGATAGCGTAACCATTGGTTCTAATGATGAGTATAGCAGACTCGCTTTGTCGGGTAAGCTTTACTTCCTTTGTGACGAGCATCCTATTTATGCACCTTCTTCCGATGATGATGTATCAACTTACGGATTTAGAGGTTATTGGCACTATGTTGACGGTGTTCCTACCGCTTGGTGTTATGAATTAGCTTACCTTGAAGAAGTTGCTCCTACTTGTGATATGCCGGGTCTGACAGACGGTTACTATTGTACTATTTGTGGAACAGTTCTAGTGGAACAGGAAGAAGTTGCGGCAACCGGTCACGATTGGACGTCTATAGTCATAAAACCGACTTGTACGGAGCAGGGTTATACGCAACATTATTGTAATAATACTATAAGACATAACTATCGAGATAACTATACTGATGCTCTCGGCCATACTTGGGCAGAGGCAACTTGTGATAAACCTAGAACTTGTTCTGTATGCGGTTATACCGAAGGCTCGGCAACCGGTCACTCTTGGAACGCTCCAACATACACTTGGTCGGATGACTACTCAACTTGTACAGCTATTAGAGTTTGTAGCAATAATTCTTCTCATACCGAAACTGCAACCGCTACAATTACTTCCAAAGTAACCACAGCGGCAACTTGCACAACAGCAGGGGTTAGAACATACACTGCTAAATTTAGCGAGTCTTGGGCGGCTACTCAAACCACCACATCAACCATTGATGCAACAGGACATAGTTGGTCTAAGACAACATACACTTGGGATGGTACAAGCTCTTGCACCGCTAGTAGATACTGCTTGAATGATACTTCTCATACAGAAATTAGAGAGGGAACGATTGGTTATGCAGTAACAAAAGCGGCTACTTGTACTGATACAGGTATAGGAACATATACTGCTAGATTTACCGCATCGGTAGGTGGTAGTGATTGGTCGTTAACAAAACAGACAAAGACTGTAACGATTCCTGCAACAGGTCATACTTCAAGCGATTGGATTATTGATACTGCGGCTACGACAACAACGGCAGGTTCTAAACACAAAGAGTGTACGGTTTGTGGAGCAGTTCTTGAAACTGCAACGATTGATGCACTTTTGACTTACACTCTTATTGACAGTGGTTCATATGCAGGCGGATATCGTGTTGCGGCATCTAGCACAACGACGGGCAACATTACCATTCCAAGCACATATAATGGCAAAGCGGTTTCTCTTATTCCAACTAACGCTTTCAAAAATTGCACAACCATCACGGGCGTGACTATTCCCGACAGTGTGCAATATATTATGTCTAGTGCATTCAACGGTTGTACGAACCTTGCAAGAGTATCTATCGGAAGTGGTGTACACACTATTGGTAATGCTGCGTTTAAGAATTGTAACGCATTAACTACTGCAACATTTAGTTATAAATATTGGAGGATTAACAGCACTTCGGCGGTATATACAGCAAGTCCTACTGCGGCGTATCTAAAATCAACGTATGTCGATAATGTTTGGTATAAGTTCTATGCTCCTGTGCTTGGGGTGACAATTTTGAGTAATGGATATACCACCGCTGTAAGCGTTGAAAACAAAAATGCAATTCATTTGAATTGTGAGTGTTCGGGAACGTTTGATAGTCAAACTGATAGTGTTTCCTTTGGTGTACCTGCAAATAGCGTTATAACTTATAACCTTGTACCGAGTGAAAATGCTCCTTATGACACAGGTACTATCACGGCATACTTTAGAGCTCATCCTGCCGCAAGCACAACATTGGAGTTCGATGGTCTAGGTTCAGATTATGTTGCAGAAGAAACCTCTACTACGACGGCATAAAAGGTGACTGATATGAGCAAGATTTTTAATCAAGTTTCAACAGATGGGGAATTTTCCTTATGGGTTAATTCCCCCATATATAAAACCTATGCAATAAGCGACGGCTATATTCGGAACACCAAAACGGGCGAGAATTGTGGTAAAAAAGTAGTGTTGAGAAAACATTACTACGACGGTGCAACTCTTCTAACAGAGCCTATCTGTGATGAAGATTGTTATGAGTTTGTGTTTGAGGGGTGATAAAATGACAGAATTTATAAAAGCATTTAAGGATACCTCATACTATCAAAAACTCTTCGATTCTCACGAGGTGTTGGGAATATATTTAGCAGGCTCTATGTGTACAGGTGTAACCGATGAAAGAAGTGATTACGATATTACAATAATCACTTTGGACGGCGAAGATTATATAGATGCTTCAAAATACGAATACCTTATGTATAAAGATAAAAAGGTTCATTGGTATTATAGGTCAATCAAGAATTTGTTTGATGGAAAGCATAGTGACAGTAAGGTATATGTCGGTACAATGCTATTAAGGAATATTCGTGAAGATTTGATAATCTATGAAAATCCTAAATATAGTGATATGTTGCATAAGCTCTACGATATAAAAGATAGATTGAGCGATTTGGGAATGTATCGTTTATATGAGGTATGGAAAGATTACGTTGACGATGTTCTTAATGAGGGAAAGGTGCTTGAAAAACACCATACCAAATACCTTTATCACTTATGTTTAGCATCGTATTATCTCACGGGCGAAGAACCCGACAAAGACTTTTTGAGAAAAATCAAAAGGATTAGATGGCAACCTGTTTCCGATGAATATAAGAGTTTAGCCGTTGAAAGACTAAGAGTTTATAAGGATTACATTGAATCCAACCCTATTGAAGTGGTTAATACCTTTGACGATTTATACAAAGAGGTAGGTAAACAAATATGAAACGATTTATACAAAGAGGTAGGTAAACAAATATGAAACTATACACTTTTTCAAACAAGAAATGTGTCATCTTCGGTCACGATCCGACTCGCCTTGAATGCGAGAGGGAAGGCTGGCTCAAGTTCGGACCAGCCAAGATCAAGGTGACTCCGGGAGATCCAACTACGCTCCCACCTATCGTAGATGGCACATACAAACCGAGCTTTGTCGCATCGGATGGCTCGGTATATGAAGGCTACGTTACAGTAGTTCGGAATGGGAGGATCACTTCTCCTCCCAAAGAAACCTTGGAACTCTTTGACCTGCGTTGCCGGTATGAGGAGTTGCAGACCAAGATGGCAGAGAAGTTCGATGCCATTGATAAAGAGATCAAGGAACTTAAGAGCATCTTTGACACCAATTCTCTTAACTTTATAATTTAATAAGGAGCAAACAAATGAAGAAGATTTTAATCCTAATGCTTTGTGCGATCCTTTTCTGTGCGATGCCTCTCGTAGCATCCGCAGACGAGGAAACACCTTCCGAATCCGTTGAGACCGAGGAGACCACTCCCAACACAGAGGAGACTCCTCCTGCCGAGGAAGTACCCGAAGAGTCTGAGGTGACTCTTCCTGAAAAGATCGTGAACTTCCTTACTACGAACTATAATGGTACTACTCTGATCGGCTTGATTATTACCATAGTTGCATATACTATTTACGGTTTGCAGCAGTTTAAGAACATCGGCGGCAAGCTGGGAATAGTCAATAACAATATGGTTAAGGTTGCAGAGGACAGTGCCAAGGTAATTGATGCTTCCTTCGTTGAGGTGAAGGGAATCGCAGAGAACAGTATTGAAACGGTACATAAAGCCTTGGGCGAGGCGAAGGATATTATGCAGGCTATCTCGGATGGAAATGCTGCAGCTTTGACCGAGACTCTTGGTAAGGCTGAAGGAATCGCAGAGGTAGTAACAACCTTCACTAAGACGATGGAAACGTTCATGGAGCGAATCGGTGATATCGAGACCGACAAGGCTTCCCTTAAGTCTGCTCTTAATGAAACGGACAAGACTATGCAGGTTTTGAAGAAGGTGGTGGAAGAGAACGCCAATATGATGGCAGAGCTTCTTTTACTTGCCAATATCCCCAACGCTAAGAAGGAAGAAATTTATGCAAGACACCTTTCGGCTGTCAATGCTATAGCCGAGGCAGAAAAGAGCGAGGTGGCTACAGATGACGGAAAAGAAACGTAAGATATTTTACTGGGGCTTTAAGATATCATCGGTACTTATATCCTGCATCCTGCCCATTTGGGCGATCCTTGAGAAGTTCCCTATGTGGGTAGAGGACCATGGCACCGGGAACTCAGTCGGTGCAGGCTTGATCCTGAGTGTTATAGTCCTGCTCATAGTCTTCCGAAAAAGTGTGTTTGATTTCATACGAGACAGAGTCAAACTGAATAATGCTCCTCCCCTCGTTATTTGGATTGCTCTGCTCGTATGTTCATATCTGCTTGTATGGTTATCCGATATACTTAAGGATATGAATGTAGTATTTTGGATGGGACTTATCGGTTGCGGCATCGGTACTCTTTTAACCTTTATAGCAGAGAATGCCTTTGGTAAGAAAAAGGAGGTAAAGAGCGATGAGTGATCTTGAGAAGATTTCAACCGAAAAGGACAAGCATAGTTGGCAAAAGAAGTATAATATCACCTCCAAAAACATTGCCAGTATGCTCGGGCAGAATATATCCCTTTTCATATGTATTCTGCTTCCCATCCTCCTTGTCGGTTTCATTTGGACAGACTTCGGTATGCCCGAAATCGGTCTCGGTCTCGTTTCGGACGGTATCGTGACAATCGTTCTATTCTTCATCGGTGAGCTTATGATGATGCGAGTCGGTGCGGACGGTGGCAAGCTCGATCCTGAGTATATCGCTATCAAGAAGGAACACGCCTCATTGGTTGATCAGGTTAATCAGATCGGCACGACTCTGATGGCGATGTTCTGTGAATGGCAGATAGACGTTGAGTATGAGCAGGCTATAGCGGCTAGGCTCAGGGCATTGAAGCTAACCAAGCAGGATTGGGAGGCTATAAAGCACGATCAAAAGAAGGATCTCGCTGATACCTATGGAAAGCAGAAGGCTTTACAAATCCGTCTGCTTCAGAGGCTGAAGCCTATTGAGTTGAACGAGGCTGTGCTAATGTATGAGAGTGCAGAAGATGTGCATCATACTCGTGGAGGCGTTCCTATTTCCGGTGAAGACTTTATGAAAAAGCAGGCTAGATCAGTAACGAAGATTCTCGGCATGCTATTCACTGGTCTTTTAACCGTATCTGTGGCTATCACCCTCACGAGTGACATCAGCTTCTCAAGAGTTATGTATACCTTCTTTAAGCTCGTTGTGCTTCTGTCTAGGATGGCACAAGGCTATGCTACCGGTGCGAAAGCTTATAACACCGTTGAGGTTAGGCAGCTTCAGTCTAAGGCTGGCTATCTGAGACAGTACATCAGATTCGTCAACGAGAAGCAGTACCTCGCCATAGAAGATAAATACAAAGAGGATTAATGATAAGAGGACATCCGTTTTTTAGCGGATGCCCTTTTTCCTTAATTTTAGCAATTATCATAAAATGAAATTCGGCGGGCCTGATGTCATCTTATGATAATTGGTTAGTCATAAAAATAAATAGCCACATTTTCATTAGCTTTATCGTATACGATCTTATCAATTATAGTCCTGAGTGCCTCATTCTTTGCCTCTGTTGTGTTTTCCTCGCTTTCGATGAATTCCACTACCCCTAAAACCTTTTCGGCAAATACGTCTTGATTTAGAGGCTCTTGCGGCTCGATTTTATCTCTTAGTTCAATCAACTTTGCGATTCTTTCCTCAATTTCCTTCTTGTTGATGGCATATTGATCGAGGGTATCTATTTCATTCAAATATGCTTGTCTTGCTCTTTCCATTCTTCTGTTCTCTAGGGCAATGAGTTTTTCATAATCGGGAGTGTCAATTTTCGGTGCATCTTTTTTTCTTTCGGGAAGGATTGTGAATTGTTTGTCTCTTAATGCTTGTTTCAAACCTTCGATAATTGCCCCTTCTATTTTATGAACTAGGACAGAGTGTGATACGGTACATCTTCCTTTGGCATAGTTACAACATTGGAAGGTGAGAACTTTTGCTTTGCCGCTTTTTGTAGAGGAAACACCCAACGTTCCACCGCAATCACTGCATCTTATCAGACCTTTTGTCATAACGGTAATAGGCTGATCTTTCTTTGCATACTTTGGATATTTCTTTTTATCCGCAGCTAATCTTGCTTGAACTTGTTCCCACAGATCGAGAGAGATGATAGGCTCGTGATTTCCATCAACCGTCATTATACTTTCATCAAAATACTGCCTACGATGAACTGCTCTTGTTCCCCCGGTACTCCATCTTAATTTACCGATATATACGGGATTGTGCAGGATAAAATCTAGTCTTTTGTTATCAAAGATACATCCTCTTTGCGTGCGGATTCCTCTTGCATTTAAGTCTATAGCAATCGTTCTCATTCCTACGCCACTAGCATAACGCGAGAAGATTTCCCTTACAATATCGACTCTTGCTTCATCGGGGTAGTATTTCTTGTCTTTGATAACGTAACCGAAGGCAGGCGGGCAAATAGGTTCGCCTCTTGTGACCTTTTCAGTCATACCTCGGATAACTTCGCCCGAAAGATTAATAGAGTAATATTCATCCATCCATTCGATGATCCTCTCTATAAGCGTACCAAAATGCCCTTCGGGTATTGGCTCTGACACAGATACTACGGCTACGTTTTTCTTTCTTAATAGGTTTTTATATACAAGAGCTTCCTCTTGATTTCTTGCAAAACGAGAGAATTTCCAAACGTAGATCTTATCGAATGGATGCTCCTTCTCCTTTGCCATTGCGATCATTCTATTAAAATCACTTCTTTTTTTAACGCTTCTTCCTGATATACCATCATCATAAAAGACGTATTCATCAGGGATAAAATAACCTTCTTTGGTTGCATACTCTCTTACTTTTTTTAGCTGACTATCAGGGGAATATTCATCCTGTCTATCATCAGATACTCTGATATATGCTGCACTAGGTTTTAATAAATCCTGTTTCAAGTGATCTCCTCCTTATTTATTCATCATCTTCTGAAAATGCATCGTGAAGGCTTATGCAAGTAAATAAGCCAAGGACAATCCCGCCAATAAATAGCAATATTTGAGGGAAGATACCGATACCAGCACCTGAAATAATTCGTAAAGCATAACCATACCATCCTATAGTGAGACCATATACTAATAACTTAAGTATTCCGCCTCTCTCCATCCACAGTTCTTTGAAGAATTTTTTGAGTTTCTTCATCTTTTAGTCCTCCTCAACCAACATATCTTCAAACTCGCTTGGGAACTCTACGCCGCAAGCATAAGTATCATCAACTTCCCAATTAGGATCGTTGGCATACTCTTCGTCTCCAAAGTCTCTAGTTTCCTCGGTCATTTGTTTTACTGCGATGGCATATACCTTTTTATATATATCCTTGAGTGGCTCACAATTTGCAAAACCATCCCAATATACATTCGGTTGCTTTCCGTAATGCTCAAGTCTTTCGGCTTCCTCATCGGTGAGTTCCACCTCAACCTCGGTCTCGCCTGAATCGCCTTTTCCAAACCTGCACCATGCAATAAATGTGAAGTCTTTCATATTCTTTTACTCCTCTTTATTTGTCAATGCGAATATCAGTCCGCTTACAGTACCGATAAATCTTTTTACGATATCCACAGCTTGCAATCCCATTAATATGTAAAATGCTACAGTGAAAAAATCTTGTTTGCCTTGGATAACCACCACTAGTCCCCACACATAGAGAATAGGTCTAATTATATCGTATAAGCAATAGAGAATAACTGTGTACAGAACTGAACCAAATAATGCTGGTGAAAACATTAGAAACGTTACTATGGCAATCAACCAAACAGGTGTATTAACCATTATAAGTGGTAATGTAAGCGAGAGCGAAAGTAAAAAAATTTGAAAGTAGTTAAAAGTATTGTCTTGATTTTTCATTTGTTAATACCTCTTATATATTAGTTGTTTGGTAAAAGCTTATTGTAGTAATTATGTAATGCAATGATCTCTTCCTTATGCTTTAGTTGCATTTTGAGCATGTCATTCTCGGCTGTGAGGGTGGCAACCTTGTCCTTAAGGATGGCATTCTCGGCTATGATAAGGTCACGCTCGGCTGTTACTACGTCAACGTTTTCCTGAAGTGTCACGAGGTTAGCATCTCCTACAACCACTTTTGTATCGGCAAGTATGTCATCAAGCGATCCCCCAAGCACAGTAACGATTCGGTGAAGTGTGTCCACATAGGGGTTATCCGTGTCTCCTGAGAAGATACGAGTGACAGTTCTTTCGGGCAATTTTGTCGCATCAGCTATCTGCTTTGCTGACATTCCCTTCGCTTTTTTTAATTCTTTAATATTATCGAGCCACATATTGGTGTCCTTTCTTGTCTTGTGTAAGTGATAAACTTGGGTATTTATTGGTTAAATTTGGGTATTGATTTTCATTTTCAGATTAGTTAT
>ERZ808048.298-NODE-298-length-10297-cov-4.197945_pt1 | contig 10297 bp, 8 predicted proteins | sample MGYA00380197_ERZ808048 | MGnify/ENA primary metagenome ERZ808048 (study PRJEB31490, sample SAMN06133377) | cow dung metagenome | isolation source: M1 | host: cow | place: China: Chengdu | collected 2015-05 ... | reverse complement strand
TTCCCTTTCCGCGCACTCTTCTTTTTCGGCCGACCTTTCATATTCCCTCTCGACACGCTCGCGCGATTCGTTATATTCTCTTTCGTAGTTATAAAGCTGGCCCTCGCTTTTTATTCCGCCGAAATCACGGCTGTACCCACATTCTTGCAGGATGCCGCCGTTACCGCGCTGGCAACCGAGACACCTCGCACCCGTAAGCTCGCCCTGCACGGTGCCGACCGCTCCTACGTGGTCACGCTCGCTCCGCAATCAGGACAGGTAAAACGATTATCTTCCATGTTAAATACTCCTTTGGGGGTTGAAATAAATAAGAATACCTAATTATACCATGTTTTGGCACGTATTGCAACCTCTTTTTGAAAATTTTTATTTTGATATTACTTAGCTACTCTTTCAAGCCATTTAACCATACCAAACATTACGCCCATTGAGATAGCGCAAACGACTGCGAACACTGCCCAGCAATATTGGATAGCCCATGCGTTGTACATCAAAGGACCTACCCATAACATCACGTTACCCAAAGCGGTAGCACCTAACCACAAACCTTGGCAAAGACCTACCATGTGACGTGGCGCCACTTTACTTACAAAACTCAATCCGAGAGGTGAGATAAACAACTCCGCTACGGTGAGCAAGAAATAAGTAACTACCAATACCATAGGTCCCGATTTAGTCAATCCTGCTGCCGCCATTGTGTTGGCATCCATGCTACGGAACTCAGTAGCAGATGGGTAGTTGTATATGTAGGAGTAGATAGTCAAGAACAAGAAAGCAGCACCCGCGATAGCCATACCAATAGCTATCTTACGTGGGGTGGAGATTTCTTTTCCACGACGTGCCAATGCACTAAATATCCACATGATAATAGGGGTTAGTACAATCACAAAGAATGGATTGAGGGCTTGCCAAATCTCTGGAGCGATCGAATCAGTATTCACGAAGTCGCGTGCAAAGTACGATAGCGATTGTCCATTTTGGTGGAAACTAAACCAGAAGAAAATAACGATACCCAATACTGCGAATAGCGCATATAGACGTTGCTTAATCTCGTTGGCCATAGCCGCTTTTTCTGCTGCGGAGTATTCTACCACTGCTGCCTTCTCTTTCTTTGCTGGTTGTGGGAAAATTTTCTTGGTTGCTAAGAAAATAGTCAAGGAAATCAACATGGCTATCACTGAAGCAATGAATGAGAAGTGGATACCTTGGTTGAAAACCTCAATATAATCTTGACAGAAGGTGGCATTGTCCACCAATTGATAGGTAGCCGTTTTAGCGGCTTCCATAGTCTCTGTAAACTTGGTTGTAACCACGCCGTCAGCCAAGTATTGGTGGCAGAGCGCAGGCATGTCTGCGTTGTAAATGAAGTCATGTGCTTTGAGCCACCATTGACGAATCAATGGAGCTACAAATGGAGCAATCAAACCACCTACGTTGATAAACACGTAGAAGATTTGGAAGCCTGAGTCACGTTTTTCTTTGGCTTGAGCCAATGCCTCTGGACCATTTTTAGCCGCTTCAGCTTCAAACTCGTCATACATCTTACCAACGATAGCTTGCAAGTTGCCTTTGAACAAACCATTACCAAAAGCAATCATCAATAGTGCTAAACAGGTGAAAACTAAGATACCCCACCAAGTACTATCGCCGCTCGTTTGGCTAAATACAGGGACAGATAAGGCGATATAGCCTAATGCCATGATAATCAATCCCCATTGAATGGTTCGGTTATAGTTGCGTGTGCGGTCAGCTATAAAACCGCCAACCAAACTCAAAACGTAGATGCCGCAATAGAATACGGAATAGATGATTCCTGCGGTTGAGTCGGACAATCCAAATTTAGAAACAAGGAATAATGCAAGTACTGCATTCATGATGTAATAGCCAAAACGCTCGCCCATATTGGCTAAAGCAGCAGGTATTAAACCCTTTGGGTGATTTTTAAACATAAAAATGTGTTTTAGAGGTTATTATTAAATTATTTGTTTATTTCAATTATATCACACCAGTTATACTTATCATTCACTCTTCCATACTGAATATCTTGCAGCGCATGATATAGTTGGGTAAGCGTTTCTCCTGGTTTGTTTCCAAAATCGTAGGTTATTCCCTTATCCGGGTCAATCACTTGTGTGATAGGTGATATGACACATGCTGTACCACAGGCTGCGGCTTCTTGCATGTCAGCCAATTCTTCTATTCGAATATGTCGGCGCGTCACTTTCATACCCATTTCTCGTGCCAAGGTCATCAGTGATTCATTGGTGATGCTTGGCAGTATCGCTTTGGAACGTGGGGTGAGGTATTCTTTTTGACCAGAAGGTAAAGTCTTGATACCTATAAAATTAGAAGCAGTACATTCGTCTATATAGCGATGTGTCTTAGCATCTGTGAACATGCATTCATATCCCATAGCATGAGCTACCTCACTTGCACGGAAGGATGCAGCATAGTTGCCCCCTACTTTCCATTGACCTGTTCCTTGTGGAGCAGCTCGATCTATATTCCTATTTATAATAAAAGGTGTTCCCTTGAAACCATTTGGGAAATATGGACCTATAGGAGTTGGAATGACAATGAATTCACAATCCTTGCCTGGTCCTACACTTATTTCTGGAGTAGTTGCAATCAGAACGGGTCTAAAATATAAGGTGGCTCCTGTCTCATAAGGGGGAACAAAATCAATATTGTACTGCAAGGCCAGCAGAATAGCCTCGTGAAAAATATCTGTAGGAACAGGAGTCATCAATAGCCCTTGAGCCGACTGCTGCATACGTTTAGCATTATCCTCCCATCTGAAAAGGCGTATTTGACCATCTATCCCACGAAATGCTTTGAGTCCCTCAAACACTTCTTGTCCATATTGTAAACCAGTTGCTGCTACGTGGATAGACATGTATTTATCTTTCGTAGCATAAGGCTTCTGCCATACACCATTGATGCAACTGGAACGAACAATATAATCCGTTTCCGTATAATGAAAGGTTAATGATTTCCAATCTACATTCATATCATCACTTGATCATCAATTGACTTTCAACTCCCATGTTGCATAGCAAATCCATGATGCTTAGGTTGGGTTGGAAGCCACACTTATCGGCAAAGATTTGATAATAATCAGGTGTGTGTCCTTGCCAGTATTTTTCTAAATCATTTTTACTCCATTCTTGTGTCCGTTCAATGGTCGTCTTGTGGTTGAGCAATCGCATCACCAATGCATTGATTTCTTCATTGAGATCCATCAAAAAAGTGTATTGTTTTTCGTAAAACGGACGAAACAAATCTTCATAATAAAAGAAATAAGGTGTGTGTTGGTATGCACTGACCAAAGCCATCCAATGTTGGTGTTGCCATTTGCTTTGGTAAGATATTTTTACATCTTTGGTATATTGTTTGCTTTCACATTTCCCTACAGGAATGGACAATAGTTGTGGTCCGTTGGCTCCAGCAATCAACATCCTATTTCTATAAGTTTGTTTAGGAAATGATTCCCATTGCTCTATAACTACTGTATCGGCTTTCAGTAGTGATTGATAATAGGAAATAGGTCCCCAATATGCTGTAGGTAAAACCATCGCTTCTACTAATCAAAATGCGTTTGACCTATTCTACTCCAACGTATGCGATTGAACAACCCTCTTTCGTCCTTATCAATGCTCAACCAAATGAACATGGGACGTCCAACAATATGGTCTTCAGGTACAAATCCCCAGTAGCGACTATCCGCAGAATTGTGTCTATTATCTCCCATCATCCAATAGTAGTCCATCTTGAATGTATAATGTTCTCCTATACGCATGGGCTGATATTCGTATGCATCGGCAATACGTTTATATAACCAGAAATTTTCTTCTGTTATCAAAATCGTATCACCTTTCTTAGGAATATAAATAGGACCATAATTATCTCGTGTCCAATCGGTGTGACCCAATGGATACACCTCTCCGCCTTGTTCTTCAGGTTGCACAATCACTTGCAATACATGCGGATTGCTTTCCAACTTGCTCTTCATCGCTTCCGTGAGAGGGAATAGATATACATCGGAGTCTATACGATGCCTGTCCTCTACACTGATGCCCAATTTTGTCAAATAAGAAGGGGTTAGTACATGACCATCTGTAACGACAAAATAATTTAGTTGTAGACCATCATGTTTGGGTTCTGGCACACCATTAATATGTACGATATTGTCAATGATTTGCAATGTGTCCCCAGGCGTTCCTACGCAACGTTTGACATAGTTCTCACGACGGTCAACAGGACGTATCACTATTTCACCAAAACGATCGGTCCGCTTTTCTACTACTTGTTTGCCATATTGATGGCAGAGAGTGTAGTAATCAGGGTTTTGCACTTTGGTACATACAGTGTCCCCAGTTGGGAAGTTAAAGACTACAATGTCTCCTTTTGAAACTTTTTTCCAGCCTTTCAAGCGTTTGTACTCCCACTGAGGTTTGCTTATATAACTTTTTCCCCCTCCCAACCACGCAGGAAAAGTGTGTTGTACCAATGGCATCGATAAAGGGGTATTAGGCACGCGAGCACCATATCCCATTTTATCTACACATAAGAAATCGCCAACCAACAAACTCTTTTCCAAAGACGAAGAGGGGATTTGGTAGTTTTGAAAGAGATATAAGTTGATGAAATAAACGGCTACTAAAGCAAATAAAATCGCATCTATCCATGAGAAGATAGCGAATAATGTTTTATTTTCCGTTGGCTGATTGGGACCATATTTTTTCCACCATGTCCATGGGATATATTTGGTGATGAACATGTCCAATATAATAGGAAGAAGGAGCAACCAAACTAAACTTGCCCAATCATCCCATGCTACCCATAGGATAAAGGCAATATATATGATTCCCCATACACAAGCGCTTATCCAATTTTTCTTGGTTGCGCTTTTGATACGTTCCTTGAAAGACATCTTGGCGGATGTGTTTTTATCTTGCGTCATTGTGTGTTGTCGTCCTAATATTATATAAGTGCTTTAATGAAATAATAAATCATCATTCCAGAGCAAATAAGTTTCATAATCGTTCCAAACAATAGTCCTACAAAAGAGCCAAATCCAGCACGTAGTGATTGGTGTAACGCACTATGTGGGTTAGGGTCTTTAAGCGCATTGGACTTGTTGGATCTTTCTTGTCTCTTGTAGTGTATCCATTCAAAGAGTACTGCCCCAATAAAGGGTCCTAATATGATACCCAATGGACCGGCAAACATACCTATAATCAAACCTATTGTACTTCCCCAAACACCCATCTTGGAGCCACCAAACTGTTTGGTCCCCCATGCTGGTACCACGTAATCCAGTACTTGCACTACAACGACTACAATACCCCATAGGATTAGAAAACGATTGGAAAAATCTACTTTATCTGTCCAATGGAGTAGCAATAGTCCAATATAGGACAATGGAACACCTGGTAGGATGGGAGCTATGCAGCCTACAAATCCTACGATAAGGCATATTGCTGCAAAGATGATGAGCGTAACGTCCATAGAGTTTATTTTATTTCGTAAACATGTCCAATTGATTCTATAGATCGTTCTCCATCTGTCCAGTAAAGATCAGACATAGACGTGATGCAAGTGGCTGATACTTGTCGCTTCTCCCACGTGGGTGGTTGTTTGTATGAGCCGAATGCATGTATGATAATGGGGTTGTTATCTACTGTTCCTACCAAAATCATAGTATGACCTTGTGACAAGAGAATACTGCCTGGCATGAATTGGGTATAGTCAAAGTTTATTCCTCCTTCGCTATGCATATTACGTTGAATTCGTCTCATAGAGGAGGTGTTTCGTGGCAGTTGTATACCCATACACCTATACACCGATTGAGCTAAACCAGAACAATCATTATACCCATTCTTGCATCCCCAATCATATGGGAATCCTTGTTGCTTGAACGCCAAAGTCAATACGTTGAGTGTTGTATAAGGTAGGTATCCTTGATGTATATCTCCTGCCATAGTTGTCTCACATATAGCCAATGAACCATCATGCATTCGTATAGGAGCCAATGCCTTGTTTTTTTGTGTATTGTATGGTAATTTGGTTCCCATATTTAGACGCATGGTGACGTCTTGGATGGTTTGGTCGTAGATATCCGTTACAACGCAGAAAGGTTCTTTCTGAATATAGGCGCACATATCTTCGTAGGTACATAAGCCTACGTGCTTGGATTTTATCCAACCGGCATAGTCCGTCGCACGAACAAAAAACCACTCTCCATCTGCCGTTTGGTGCCAAATATGTACACCTTCACCCAATCGCAATTGCGTTTCTTGAAAGCGGTCATAACATTGTGGTCCTTCAACCACCTTGTCTTTTGAACTCACTTTGTCTGTCGGGAAACTGCGCATATCGGTAGGGTGGGTAATCACACCATAACGAACGATGATGGAGTCGTTGAGTTGACCCAAATTACGTGATTCGTATAGTGCTTGTTTGTCCTCTGCAGTGATCAGCATTGTATCCAACCACTTCCATGAATTGGCAATGGTGTACTTTGCAATGCCCTTTTCTACAACATCTTTGGATATGATAGGATTTTGGATGGTAATATCCACCAAATCCATATTGCCCTGTGCTATCAGTTCGTTGTTGTATTGAACGATTTGTTCAGGGGTTAGGATGATGGTATCGGAAGGATTCCAATAACTCACATCCGTCATTTCTTGTGTGGCTGAACCACCATAGCACGAACGCACAGAAGATTTAGTTCTGTGCGCTCGATGGCATGATGTGTTCGTGATTGTCCATAACAAACAACCCATTACAAGTAGTAATACATGAGTAGCATTTCGGCTACAAAATAAGGAATTTCTATACATAATTTGCTATTGGTTAATGGGTTGTTGTATGCAGTTATTAGTTGTGATTACGATTTGGACGTTCTGGTCTTGGACCTCTGCGTTCTGGTCTTGGACCGCGCTCACTACGTGCAGGACGTTCTGGTTCAACGTAATCCGCTGGTTTCTCTTTCAAAGCGCGTGCACTGAGACGGAACTTACCGGTTTTCTCATCTACTTCGAGCAACTTGATCATAATCTTGTCACCCTCTTTGATACCTGTTTCTTCCATCGTCTCAAAACGCTTCCAATCCAATTCAGAGATATGTACCAATCCTTCTTTGCCTGGCATAAACTCAACGAAGCAACCATAAGGCATGATACTCTTAACGGTAGATAAGTAACTCTCACCTACTTCAGGGATAGCTACGATAGCCTTGATTTTAGCTACAGCTGCTTGCATCGATTCGCCGTTGTTGCTTGCTACCTCTACTTTACCACCTTCTTCTACTTCATCTATAGAAACGACAGCGCCTGTTTCTGCTTGGATACCTTGGATTATCTTACCACCAGGACCAATAACAGCACCAATCATATCTTTAGGAATGATAAAGCTTACGATGCGTGGAGCATGAGGTTTGAGGTCAGCTCTTGGAGCAGGCATGGTCTCCTCAATCTTGTCAAGGATATGCATACGTGCTTGGTGTGCTTGTGCCAAAGCGTTCTCCAAAATTTCGTAACTCAATCCATCTACTTTGATGTCCATTTGGCATGCGGTCAAACCATCTCTTGTACCAGTGGTCTTGAAGTCCATATCACCGAGATGATCTTCGTCACCAAGGATGTCACTCAAGATAGCATACTTGGTTCCTTTGCATTCGCTAATCAAGCCCATAGCGATACCGCTCACAGGTTTCTTGATAGGTACACCTGCATCCATAAGTGCTAATGTTCCAGCACAAACGGTAGCCATACTGGATGAACCATTGGATTCTAAAATGTCGCTCACTACGCGTACGCAGTATGGGAAATCACTAGGAATGATATTTTTCAAAGCACGACATGCTAAGTTACCATGTCCTATTTCACGACGACCAACACCACGTTGTGGTCTTGCTTCACCAGTTGCAAATGGAGGGAAATTGTAGTGAAGTAAGAATTTTTCAGTACCTTGAATCAATGCTTCATCCACAATCTTCTCATCTCTGCCTGTACCAAGAGTAACAGTGGATAGAGATTGTGTCTCACCACGAGTAAAAATGCTTGAACCGTGAGGTCCTGGTAGTGGACTTACTTCGCACCAAATAGGACGAATGTCTGTTGTTTGACGTCCATCCAAACGTTTGCCTTCGTCCAATACGGCACGACGCATCGCTTCCTTCTCTACATCGTGATAGTAGCGGTCAATCATTGCTTCTACATCACTAACTTCTACTCCTAATTTCTCTGCTCTGGCTGCTGTATCCTCAGCATTGTCTGCTTTGTAGTCGTCACGTATTTGTGAGAACATTGCTTCACGATGATGTTTGTCTGTGTCAGCACTTGTTGCTTGTGCGTATGCTCGGTCATAACTATAGGCATGTACACGTTGTTGCAACTCTTCATCATTGATCTCGTGGCAATATTCACGTTTCACTGTTTTACCATAGGCTTGCATCATCTCTATTTGTGCTTGGCATTGAGGTTTGATAGCCTCGTGTGCTACACGTATTGCTTCGAGCATATCAGCTTCGCTAACCTCTTTCATCTCACCTTCTACCATCATGATGTTATCAAGGGTAGCTGCTACTACTAATTCAATATCAGCGTTTTCGCATTGCTCAAAAGTAGGGTTGATAACAAACTCTCCATTTACGCGTGCTACACGAACTTCACTAATTGGTCCTTCAAATGGAATGTCTGAACATGCCAATGCTGCGCTGGCTGCCAAACCGGCAATGCTCTCTGGCATATCGATGCCATCAGCACTATACAAGGTTACGTTAACGAATGTGTCAGCATGGTAATTCGATGGGAATAGAGGGCGCAATGCACGGTCTATCAAACGAGCTATCAAAATCTCGTAGTCACTTGCTTTACCTTCTCGTCTGGTGAAACCACCAGGAAAACGACCTGCTGATGCAAATTTTTCTTTGTACTCTACGGTTAAAGGCATAAAGTCTGTGCCTGGTACCGCATCGTTAGCAGAACATACGGTGGCCAATACCATTGTATTGCCAAGAGTCGCCATTACGGCACCATCTGCTTGTTTGGCAAGTTTGCCAGTCTCCAACGTGATGATACGTCCATCAGGGAGTTGAATTTCTTTCTTTACGATATTCATCAGTATCTTTGTTTAATAAATTTGAGCTCTTTGCTCGTAATAATTTTTAGACCACAAATGTCCCTGCAAAGGTAGTGCTTTTTTTTAACATGACAAAATAAAAATAAAATTTTTATACGTGCTGCATTTTGCCTCGTATCTTGTCTTTTTGCGGGAAGATGACTGTACTATTGGCTCGGGAAAATAAATGGTAATCTTGTCAACTTCAAAACTTTTAAAATGACATCCTTTATCCAGCCAATGCGGTGTCCATAATCATCATAATGACAAATCCTACCATGAAGCCGATGGTGGCGATGTTGCTATGAGGTTCAGATTGTGACTCAGGGATGAGTGCTTCTACTACTACATATACCATTGCACCTGCCGAAAAAGCCAATAAGTAAGGTAGTATCGGGGATATCCATGTGATTAAAGCAATGGTCAGCAATCCTGCAACAGGTTCCACGACCCCACTCAATGCTCCCAGTCCAAAGGCTTTGTTTTTTGAAACGCCTTCACTATGCAAGGGCATGGATATAATGGCACCTTCTGGCAAGTTTTGAAGAGCGATGCCTAATGACAAGGCAAGTGCTGCAGACATGCTGATGTCTATACCTTGTGCTACCGTGCTTGCCAAAACAACGCCTACAGCCATTCCTTCAGGGATATTGTGAAGGGTTACAGTCATAGCTAATAGAGTACTTCGCTTCCATGAACTTTTCATTCCTTCTGCGTGAGTAGTATTGAGGTGCAAGTGAGGAGTGAAAGTATCCAACGCTAATAGAAATAGCATACCCAATACAAAACCAATGGATGTTGGAAGCCAAGGAATCGCATGATGTTCTTGACTCATCTCCATGCTGGGGATAAGTAGTGACCATACACTGGCTGCTATCATGACACCAGATGCAAATCCTAATAGTAGTTTTCGGATATTGTCACTCATGCTCCCGCGTAATAAATATACGAATGAAGCGCCTATGAGTGTTCCTAAGAATGGGATGAGTAGCCCGATGGCAATGTAAGTATTCATATCCGGTTGATGAAAATGTGTGTTGCTAATACAGTGCAAAAATCATGCAAAAACCTATTCTACCAAAAAAAAGAACGCTCAGTATTCTAAGCGTTCTTGCGGTGCGGACGAGACTCGAACTCGCGACCCCATGCGTGACAGGCATGTATTCTA
>ERZ808048.296-NODE-296-length-10314-cov-2.404415_pt1 | contig 10314 bp, 8 predicted proteins | sample MGYA00380197_ERZ808048 | MGnify/ENA primary metagenome ERZ808048 (study PRJEB31490, sample SAMN06133377) | cow dung metagenome | isolation source: M1 | host: cow | place: China: Chengdu | collected 2015-05 ... | reverse complement strand
TTCCCAATGGAAGCAGTAAAAACGAATATTATCGGTACAGATAATGTATTGACAGCAGCGATTGAAGCAGGTGTAGAGAGCGTAATCTGTTTGTCCACCGACAAAGCTGCTTACCCTATCAATGCTATGGGAACCAGTAAGGCTATGGAAGAAAAGATTGCAGTAGCCAAGAGCCGTTATTCTCGCAATACAAAGATCTGTTGTACACGCTATGGTAATGTGATGTGTTCACGCGGTAGCGTGATTCCATTGTGGATTGACCAAATTCGCCATGGTAATCCTATTACCTTGACCGAGCCAAAGATGACCCGCTTTATTATGTCATTAGAAGAGGCTGTAGATTTGGTATTATTTGCATTTGAGCACGGAGAGAATGGTGATATTTTGGTACAAAAAGCACCTGCATGCACCATTCAAACGCAAGCAGAAGCTATATGCGAGTTGTTTGGCGGAAAGAAAGAGGATATCAAAGTGATTGGTATTCGTCATGGTGAAAAGATGTACGAGACTTTGTTGACCAACGAAGAGTGTGCCAAGGCAATAGACTTAGGTAATTTCTATCGTGTTCCTGCTGATAATCGTACACTGAATTACGATAAGTTCTTTACGGAAGGCGACGAGAAGCGAGTAACATTGACTGAATTCAATTCGGATAATACCACTCGATTGACAGTAGAGGAAACCAAAGCCAAGATTGCTGCGTTGGAATATATTCAAAACGAATTGAACGGCATTGCAAACATCGCAAAATAATTATGAAGATACTAGTGACTGGCGCAAAAGGATTTGTAGGAAAGAATCTTTGTGCGCAATTAAATAATATACGCGAAGGCAAGAACAAAAGCTACGGAGATTTGACGATTTCCGAAGTCTTTGAATACGATATTGATTCTACTTTGGAGCAATTGGATAGTTATTGCCAATCATGCGATTTTGTATTCAATTTGGCAGGAGTTAATCGTCCACAGAACCAAGAAGAGTTTATGCAGGGCAACTTTGGTTTTGCCTCTACCTTGCTGGACTTATTGAAAAAACATAAGAATAGTTGTCCAGTGATGATTTCTAGTTCTATTCAAGCCACTTTGGCAGGACGCTTTGGCAATAGTGAATACGGAAAAAGCAAGAAAGCAGGGGAGGAATTGATGTTTGAATATGCCCAAGAAACAGGCGCAAAGGTGTTGGTATATCGTTTCCCAAATCTCTTTGGAAAATGGTGCAGACCCAATTACAATTCTGCGATAGCTACTTTCTGCCACAACATTGCTAATGATTTGCCAATACAAGTGAATGATCGTAGTGTAGAGATGGAATTGCTCTATATCGATGATTTGGTTGATGAAATGATCCACGCGATACATGGCGATGAACATCGCTGTGAGTTTGAAGGCGTGGAGACAATTCCTACAGAGGCTGGTCACTACTGCTACTGTCCTATCACACACAAGACTACATTAGGCGAGATTGTAGATTGGATATATGCCTTTGCAGAGCAACCCAAAACATTGACTATTCCTGAGATTCCCGAGAACTCATTGGCAAAGAAATTATACTCTACCTATTTGAGTTACTTACCAAAAGAGAAAGTGGCATTCCCACTAAAGATGAATATTGATCAACGCGGTTCGTTTACGGAGTTGGTGCATACGCTGAATTGCGGTCAGGTGAGTATCAACATTTCTAAACCAGGTATCACCAAAGGACAACATTGGCACAATACCAAGTGGGAGTTCTTTATCGTGGTTAGTGGCCATGGACTGATTCAACAACGCCGCATTGACTCGGAAGAAGTGATTGAATTTGAGGTGAGCGGAGAGAATATCCAATGTATCCATATGCTACCAGGCTACACACACAATATCATTAATCTATCCGACACTCAAGATTTGGTGACTGTGATGTATTGCAACGAGATTTTTAACCCAAATAAACCTGATACATTCTTTTTACCCGTATAAAAATAGAAGATTATGGAATTAAGAACAGATTATAGCAATGTTGCGTTTGCTAACAACGGCAAATTAAAATTATTGATTATCGTGGGCACACGTCCAGAGATTATTCGATTGGCAGCTGTCATCAATAAATGTCGTAAATATTTCGACACGGTTTTGGCTCATACGGGGCAAAATTATGATTATACCCTCAATGGTATTTTCTTTCACGACCTCAAGTTGGCAGAGCCAGAAGTGTATATGGACGCTGTGGGCGATGATTTGGGTTCGACGATGGGAAATATTATTGCAGCTTCATATAAATTGATGGTGGCCATCAAGCCAGATGCTGTACTGGTTTTGGGAGATACCAACTCATGCTTGAGTGTGATTGGCGCCAAACGATTGCATATCCCTATTTTCCACATGGAAGCGGGTAACCGCTGCAAAGACGAATGTCTGCCAGAGGAGACCAATCGTCGTATCGTAGATATCATTTCAGATGTCAACCTGGCTTATTCCGAACACGCACGTAGATATCTTGCGGACTGCGGATTGCCAAAAGAGCGTACTTATGTGACAGGTTCGCCTATGGCAGAAGTATTGCATGAGAATCTGGCTGAGATTGAAGCAAGCGACATTCACCAACGATTGGGATTAGAGAAAGGAAAATACATTTTGCTTTCTGCTCATAGAGAGGAGAATATTGATACGGAGAAAAATTTCAATTCGCTCTTCAATGCGATTAACAAAATGGCGGAGAAATATGACATGCCTATTTTGTATAGTTGTCACCCTCGCTCACGCAAGCGCTTGGAAGTTAGTGGGTTTGAATTGGACAAGCGCGTGATTCAACACGAGCCATTGGGATTCCACGATTACAACTGCTTGCAAATGAATGCTTTTGCGGTGGTATCGGATTCTGGCACACTACCTGAAGAGAGTAGTTTCTTCACGAGTGTAGGGCATCCATTCCCAGCTATATGTATTCGCACCAGTACGGAGCGTCCAGAGTCGCTGGACAAAGCTGGTTTTATCATAGCGGGTATTGATGAGAAGAGCCTATTGCAAGCGGTTGATACAGCCGTAGAGTTAGTAAAGAATGGAGATTATGGAACTCCTGTGCCTGTATATACCGATGAGAATGTAAGCACCAAAGTAGTAAAGATCATCCAATCCTACACAGGCATTGTGAATAAAATGGTTTGGAGAAAGGAATAATGAAAGTATTACAAGTCAATAGTGTATATCCGCTATGGAGTACAGGTAAAATCACACATGATATACACACTGTACTCTTACAAAAACAACATCAATCCATTGTCTGCTATGGTCGCGGACCTTGGATCGCATCCGATGGCGTATATAAGATATGTACTGAGCGATTAAGTCGTATTAATCGGGCATGGACACGCATATCTGGTATCATGTATGGCGGGCATCTCTATTCTACCTGTAAACTAATACGCATTATACAGCGAGAGAAACCAGATATTGTTCATTTGCAATGTATTAACAACGCATTTGTCAACATCTATAGACTGATTACCTACTTGAACAGACACAAGATTAAGACGGTACTGACCTTGCATGCAGAATTCATGTACACCGCCAATTGTGGTCATGCATTGGAGTGTGAACGTTGGAAAACGGGTTGCGGAAAATGCCCTAGGCTGAAACAAGAAACGCGCTCATTAGGAGTAGATGCTACTGCTTACTCATGGCATAGGATGAAAAAGGCATTTAAAGGCTTTGATGAGAACTTGATAGTCGTATCTGTATCACCATGGCTGAAAGATCGTGCTGCACAATCCCCTATTCTACTGGGAAAGCACCATAAGGTTGTCTATAATGGGTTGGACACCACAGTCTTTCATTATTGGGGAAAGACGGATATTCGTCAACAAATAGGGATATCCGATAATGAAAAAATGGTGTTCCATGTCACACCAAACTTCACAGGTAATCCACAAAATCTAAAGGGTGGTATTTATGCGATTGAATTGGCAAAGAAGATGCCGAATGTCAAGTTTGTTGTGGCTGGTCCTACCTTCGGTCCTAAGCCACAAGTGCCTGATAATATGATCGTATTAGGCTCGGTAGAAGATAGTACCTGTTTATCACAATTATACTCTGCCGCAGATATCACCATTCTAACCAGTAAAAAAGAAACTTTTTCGATGGTTTGTGCGGAAAGCCTCTCATGCGGAACTCCTGTGGTGGGATTCAAAGCAGGAGCACCGGAGCAAATCTCGCTGAGCGAATATAGTGAATTCGTGGAGCACGGAGACATGGAAGCACTACAGTCCAGTGTGGAGAAACTTTTGAATACAAAGTTTAATCATCAGGATATTTCCCAAGCAGCAAGTGCCACATACGCGAAGGAAGTAATGGCTGAAAATTATATACGAACATACCAACAATTACTAAAAGAATAGTAGCATAGTCAATAATTAAATAGAACTATCGTCATATGCATATACTTTTTGTGGGCAAATGTAGCCCTACTCATACAATCAATTCTATTATACAAAAAACAGGTAAGAATCCGGGCATTCAAATTGTCAAGTTTTCTCGTCTTATTCTAGAAGGCTTTGTGCATAATAATAGCCAAGTGACTGTACTGAGTAACATCGTAAGCGAACCGACCATCTTCTCGCGTCATCACGAAGAATGTTTCGAGGACATACAATACACCTATTTACCAACCATACAAGTGCCGATTGTATGCCAACTCTTTTACATCCTATCATCATTTATATACACGATCAAGTGGGCATTGAAGACTAAAGGAGACAAAATCATATTATGTGATATTTTTGCCAACAGTAGCAGTAAAGGTGGCGTGGCGGCAGCCAAGTTGCTAAACATACCTAAATGTATGATACTCACCGACATGATTGCCCCTCCCGTGACAATAGCCAAAGATACAAGTAAATGGTGGTGGAATATGTTTTTCAAGATGCGTGTGCGCAGTCAGCATAAAAGCATTAAGCAGTATGACGGGTTTGTGTTTCTGACCAAATACATGAACGACCAATATAATCCACTGCAAAAGCCATATATTGTGATGGAGGGTTCGGTTGATTACAAGTTTAAATCTCAGCCCAAACAGCCAAGCGGGGCATCCCGTATCGTCATGTACGCAGGGGCAGTAGAAGCAGAGTATGGTTTTGATACCTTACTCAAAGCATTTATGGAACTAGCGATAAAGGATGTGGAGTTGCATATATATGGGGATGGTAAATTCATCCAGCAACTATTGGCATATCAAGAACAAGATGCACGAGTCAAATATATGGGAGTGGTAAGCAATGAGGAAATCATCCAAGCTGAGCAACAAGCCACATTATTAGTGAACCCACGCCTATCCAATCAAGAATTGGTAAAATACTCTTTCCCATCCAAAACCACAGAATATATGTTATCTGGTACTCCCGTATTAACCACCAAGTTATGCGGAATACCCGACGAGTACTACTCACATTTATATACTTTTGATGAAGAAAGTGTAGAGGGATTTAAGGCCAAGTTACAAGAGACATTGTCCTTAGCAAGCGATGAACTACAACAAAAGGGAATGGCTGCACAACGCTTTGTATTGGAGAACAAGAGCAATATCAAACAAGCACATCGAATTGAACAATTTTTTGAAGAAATCATTGCCAACAAATAGGAAATAATTCTATGATATCATTATCTATCATCATACCCTGCTATAATGTCGAAGCATATCTGCCGAAGACAATACATAGTCTTTCGCAGCTCAATAATGCAGACAACTGCGAATTTATTTTTATCAATGATGGTTCGACAGACTCTACAGGTACAATCATTGATAATTTTGTCCGCAATGATAAGCGTGCAAGAGGAATAAACCAAGCCAACAAAGGTGTATCCGCAGCACGTAATGCAGGCATAGCGATAGCACAAGGTGACTACATACTATGTCTAGATGGAGATGATTATCTGCAAGCCAATAGTATAGATATCATCATACAAGGTTTGGGTGGTACGGATGCATTAATTGCACCATGCGTTATAGAAAATCAAGCAGGTACAACTAGCACGGAGAAGTTAGCTATAAAAGCAGGTATTTACACAGTTGATCAACTATATTCTTCGTGCGAAGTGTTTCCGACTGCACCGCAACTCATATATAAAGCTGATATCATACGGGAATACCAATTGCGCTTTAACAGCACCATCAAATCGGGTGAGGTATATGATTTTACCGTATCATTTCTAGAGCACGCAAACAATATTGCTGTAATCAATGAAGGATTTTATCATTATGTGATGCGCGAATCTAGCGCTACACACCTCCCTAATTATGCAGCAGATATGTCTGCGCTGAACATATTGGATCATTTCAGTAGCATAGCATTACCCTGGGCTAGTTCATCATCGTTCTTACTGACTGAATTCAAAATCATCACATCATTCACCTACAATAAGTACCTTAGAAAAAAACTAACTGACAATCAGACGATCCAAACAATAAATATGGTACTAACGGATAGTCGCGTAAAAAAAATCTTGACAGTATTGAGCCATAGTGACATAGGTATTAAGCATCGATTACACGTTTGGTATCTTAGGTTTATGCCTATTGGCTTCGGGTACAAGATGTTAGCATTGATCATGAGAATGTTAAAGCATTAATATAATTGGGATACATAATGAATTTGATCAACAAAATAATTTTTCGTTTCAATATTTCAGCAACTCAACAAAAAGTTGTTAAGAATTTGGTATGGGCAGTTGTTGGCAAAATAGTGACATTATTGGGTAGCCTATTAGTCGGTATATTCGTAGCTCGCTATTTAGGTCCAGAGCAATATGGACTAATGAATTATGTGTTCAGTTATATCGCTGTGTTTCAAGTATTTGCTTCTTTTGGACTAGACTCTATTGAGATTAGAGAAGAAGCACACCGAAATGATGAGAAGAACAAGCTCATTGGTACAGCATTTCTATTAAAAATACTATTTGCTATTATTACGATATTACTCGTTGTTCTCAGCGTATGGATATTTGAAGCAGATACGTTTACCAAATGGATGATTATAATGTATTCGTTGTCTATGATCATGAATAGTTTTGGAGTCATTCGAAATTATTTCACATCTATAGTATGGAATGAGTACATTGTTAAAACAGAAATCACTAGAACTATAATAGGGGCTAGTATCAAAGTAGCTTTACTACTCATGCATGCAGATCTTTTTTGGTTTATATTCTCAACCTTATTTGATACTATTTTGCTTGCTAGTGGATATATTGTGTCCTATAGACGTAAAATAGATAGAATCCGTGATTGGACCTTTGACAAAGCAACTGCCCTATATCTAATCAAGCAATCATTTCCTTTATTGCTCAGTGGAGCGGCTGTGGTAGTATATCAAAAAATTGATCAAGTCATGCTTGGAAACATGATTGACAAGACTGCAGTAGGATTCTACTCGGTAGCTGGAAAATTCACGGAAATATGCCTATTTATTCCTACTATTCTGTCACAAACCATTACTCCTATATTGGTAAAAGCATATCATAATAACATGGATGAATATCAAAGAAAAGCGAAGTCCTTTATGAATATCACCATATGGGGTACAATCATTATCTGCACAGTGATTTGTCTTATATCTCACCCTTTGATCCAATACACCTTTGGCATAGAATACACCGCAGCAGTTTCATTGCTGCAAATAATGATTTTTAAGACTATTGGGTATGCTAGTGCACAAATTACAGGAGCATTGATTGTGATTGAAAAAAAACAAAAATATGTAGTCATTCGTAACATCATAGGTTGCATCGTATGCATAGGGTTGAACTTACTGTTAATTCCACGATATGGAGTAAAGGGTGCGGCAGTGGCTAGTGTGATTACAGCACTATGTACGGGATACTTTTCACATGTGTTCATTCCTACTTATCGTTCGTATTTTTACACACAAACATATAGCTTTATACTAGGTTGGAAAGACATAGTAGTAAATATGCTCAATAAATTTAAAAAATAACTACTAATCGCATTTAAGATGAGAAATGGTACAATAGCAAAGGAGACACTGCAAAAAGCATATATGATATTAGCTTTTTTGGTGAATATCATGGTCACAATGTATATGATTGTGAACGACGATAATACTATGCAAGCGGAGCTGCAATATGCTCACTATTTTAGATTTATCTTTTGTGCAGTTTGGTTTATATGCGCATGGTGGTATTTCTGCGAAAAATATATCAACCAAACTATACATAATGCTCCAAAACTGATTCAATGGTTTACTATTTTTACAATAGGTACTTGTATATCTCTATTTGTGACACATGCAGGAAATATCAAACAATTAATGGCTAATGTACTGCTGTTTATAGCCCCATTCTTGTCATTAATAGGTAGTTACAATATTGCATTCCAATATGAAAAGAGGGAGTATATATTTGCACTCATTATGATAACGATATTGGCATGTCTATATTCATATTTCTCCATTTATTCAACATACAATATACTTGGTGAAAGAGGACACTTTGGAGTGGCGTATTATGCGTTATACTTATTGCCTATTATGTTGGCGTGTGATAAACGTTGGTTACGAGTTATTAGTATTCTAATCGTATCGGTGATTATTATTAGTTCTATCAAACGTGGAGGATTAATTGCATTGGTATTAGGATTATTCGCATATCTCATTGTGTCGCAATTTGTTACAAAAAAAGGGTTCAAAACAGCCGTCATACTATTCATCACTTTGGTAGCATTGATAATCCTCTTCTATGTACTTATCAACTACTTAGGTGATAATATTATCGAACGCCTTTCTGATAGGGATGATGAAACTGGCTCGGGACGATTGGATATTTGGAATAGCCTTATTCAACGATTGAGTATGCAAGATTTTGAATTCTGGATCTTTGGTAATGGACATTTATCCACCACAAAATATAGTTGGGAAAATTTAACTGCGCATAATGATTTCTTGGAAGTTGTATATAATTATGGTATTATTAATTTGATTATCTATGTATTATTTTTTATTTCTACTATACGATATGTTATAAGAGCAATTCGGCAAAAAAATAAGTATGCTCCTGCACTGGCAGCCATTTTAACAATCTTTTCAGTTTTAAGTGTAGTATCAATCATTATTCTTAGTCATACCTGCGTACTTGTGCTGATTTGTATCGGAACACTAGTCGGATGGAGTGAGCATGAAAGACAAAAAATAGAACAATCATGAGGATAGGAATTCTGACATATCATCGCGCGCATAATTATGGGGCAATGCTGCAAGCATATGCACTGCGTACTTTTCTACGTGAGCAAGGACATCAAGTGGAATTTGTGGACTATTGGCCTAAAAGTCATCAACAACAATATGTATTAATTAAGCCAATACATGGCAACGGATTTATCAATAAAATAGTAAATCTTATCGCAGATTGTTTAACTATCATTCGGCGATATATACGCATGCAAAAATTTAAGCATTTTGCCTCCAACTATCTTGAATTGAAATCGCAAATTAAGTATACATCACCTGATTCTAGTATTGAGAGTGGTGTGTATGATTATATTATTGTGGGAAGTGATCAAGTTTGGCGCACACAAGAATACGAAGGAAAATATGTTGGATTTGATCCAATGTTCTTTTGTCAGAATGTACCCCAAACAACTCGTTGTATTACCTATGCCGCCAGTATGGGTATTATATCCTTAAACGATAATGACCGCCAATTATTTCAACAATATCTAAACGTATTCGATACTATCTTAGTTCGTGAAAATAGTCTTAAAGAACTCATTAATAGCCTCAACTACGATGCAGATGTAGTCTTAGACCCTACGTTGCTACTCACATGCGAGCAGTGGAATAAGCTTCTACCTAAATCGCGCTATCATCAACAGAGGTATGTATTATACTACGAACTAATACGATCTAAAGAAGCTATGGTTTTTGCAGTAGATAAAGCCAAATCTATGAGTTGTGATTTGCTAATCATGAATGCTCAAGTGCATACCATTCCCAGAAAAAATCATATATCCAATGCCTCTCCCATAGACTTTTTGCATGCTATTCGCGATGCAGAATTCGTAGTAGCTACATCATTCCATGGTACAGCCTTTTCCATTATCTTTGAAAAACAATTTATCACTATTGGATTGAGCAAAAATGCAGATCGGGTTAAGACTCTACTACAACATTTGAACATATCAGAACACTATCAACCCCATCCAGCAACTATTAATAACATCGACTATGACAATATTAGGCCTCTTTTAGATAAAATGAAATCGAAATCACAAAAATTATTACTTTCTGCGCTGACGAAGTGATTTTTTTTTGGACAATTCAAAAAAAAGTAGTAA
>ERZ808048.295-NODE-295-length-10345-cov-2.686502_pt1 | contig 10345 bp, 11 predicted proteins | sample MGYA00380197_ERZ808048 | MGnify/ENA primary metagenome ERZ808048 (study PRJEB31490, sample SAMN06133377) | cow dung metagenome | isolation source: M1 | host: cow | place: China: Chengdu | collected 2015-05 ... | reverse complement strand
TTTTTCTTAATAGTGCCTCTTATGTAGATGTTTGGGTACTGCACTTTTGCTTGTTGTACCGACACGACATTCTCTACATCAAAGACAAGAACTGTGTAAGGACTTACAACATCGATTTTAGGGTCTTCAGGAAAGACAACTGTTCTATAATCTAAAAAGTTGGGGAGCTTTACACTTTGTACTTCCTTACCATTATCATAGACTTTATAAACTCTTTCACCTACTTCAGTAGACTTATTAGCGTAAATAGACCCTGTGTAGCAAGGGCTAATTCTTGTATGTATATGTCCTAAACAAAAGTCTTTTGTTCTCATATTAGATACATCAACACCGCCCCAGTTGGGATGTTCTTCATCAATCTTCGACCAGTGTCCAACAACTAAGTCTACATCAGTACGAAACTTAAGCTGTGAATAATAATCGGAAAGAGATGTACCTTCAACACGCAAGTGAGGGAGCATTCTTACAGAAGTGTTATTTATCTTAATGTCTTTAGGACTTTCAATGATATGAACATTTGGAAGATTTCGTAAAAACTTTAAAGAGTGTTGTGCTCTTTTCTTATAGAGTTTAAGGTCGTGATTTCCCACAATCACATAAGTGTTTGTAAAATAATCTGAACACAACTTAAACAGTCTATACTCTTGGTCAATAACATCACCAGGATTTACATCCTTTTCCGTGATATCACCAAGCCAAAGAATATTACGTTCTCCAACATCTTTAACTGAAGTTTCTTTACAAAAATCTTCAAACCATTTTATAAAGTTTTCGCCAACATCCACGTTCCACGGATTCACCGCAGACAAGTGGACATCACCAAAAATATACAACATAAATCCTCCGAGAAAACTACCCTTTAATCATTCCAAACTTAAAAGCACGATCTTCTTTTTTGATAAATCCTAAAGTCTTTTCAATAATAATGTTGTACTTATCATCAATATCTTTAGCAGTCGCAAACTTGTGGTAGTCATTGCATCGTGATTGAATGACAGAAAGATTGCTAAAGAAAGTAGTAGCAACTTCGTACTTTGGGTCAAACATATTAAGAGAGTAAATAAAATCTTCTTCTATCGTTTTATTCTTTTTATTTGAAAGATGGAAGTGACTAAATTGCTTTAAGCTTTCAATGTGTTCAATAGTAACATCTTGATTTAAGCCAAGATACTTAACATACTCAAAAGCTTTAAGTTTTATATCATTAGATTTTTTAAGACCTTTTACTTGAAGGGCACCTTTGATGTTGTCACTACCATCACCAAAGCAAGCTTTCCAAACACATACACCTGCAATAGATGGAATGAAATTGTACTTATCTCTAAATGAATCAACAGTAAATAAACTTAGCCAATCAGCATTCATCATCTTTACTTTAGGTGATAAGTACCTGCACCAATCCTCATCCGAGGTGATCATAAGAATATCTTTATCAGTATGTTCTTTGACAATGCTTTCCATAAAGTCATCAGCTTCATACTTACTACTGATAACCGAGATTACATTGCTACCTCTATGAATAAAGTTTTTTCTTACAAGGTCAACAACTGTAAGGCAGTTTCTATCGTGAGTTCTGTTCTTCTTATATGCGTGAAGAATCTCTTGTCTTTCGGTGTACTTAAAAGTTTTTGATAACCCTAAATCTGTTTTAGGAATTGGGTCATATAAAAGAAACAACTTACCATCATCAACAAGATGTTGCATTACTTCTGTGTTGATAAAAGTAACCATATTCCGTGCAATAGATATAGGATCTTTTTCCAGTGAGTTGTTCTTCTTGCGATAATACAAGTTGAACATATCCACTGCAATTACATCATATTGCATTTTATACCTCTTTTACAGATTTAGCCGTTCATTCTGTCAAGGATATGTTGCTTTCCGTCTGTTCCTTCTGTTACTTTTAGTTTACCTGATGAAACACCTTCATCAAAAGTCTTTTTATCCATTACGATTTCTTCACCGTTTTTAATAACTGAAATCTTTTCAGGTGATACTGCGTTTTCATTATCAGCCATAATTAAATCTCCTATGTAAATATATTAACACATCTGAATGATGTATGCATCATTCTCAAATGATACAACCTATAATATTAGTTGAAAAAATGCTATATTGAAATTTTTATTTTCTTTTAAATAATATTATTGTCCTATTATTATTTATTGTTCCATTATAGCTAAAAAAGTCAAGTTGACAAAAAATGTCAAAATGTCTAATTGAACTTTTAATAATATTCTTTTATATTATTTTTGTAAATCACGAATAAAAGGTGTACTCTTATGAAAATGCTTGAAGAAATTAAAACTGAACTTGAAAAAGTTTCTGAAATAACAAATGTAGAAATTCTTACTCATAAGTATAATAATTTCAACTACCTTAAAGTTGAAGGACCTTATGATGGCTGTCCTGGGTCTGAACATCCTGTAACGAAACTTATTGAAAGCATCGCATCAAAGTATGGAAAAGAAACTGACGGCTGGGGATGGCTCTATCAAACTGAAAGAGTTCGTGAATGGGAATTAGCAAATCCTGCTCCTGTTGACCCACGCTATGCAAGAGAAACAATGAGAATGTTTTCTCCTTCTGCAAGAAATCCAAAGAACAAAGAAGCTAAAGAGCTTTTGATAAAGTATAAAAAAGAACTTGAAGAGTATAGAAATTATAAAAAAGAAAATTGTCCGCCATTAAGAGACCCAGGCTTCACTGTGTCATTTGCACCAGCGGGCCACGCAGCTTCAGTCGTAGCATTCTACGCAAATACGAAATACTGGGGAGATTAACTAATTTATAAGAGGGATAAAATGGAAAAAGAAGAGTTATTTGAAGGACTTCTTAATGAAGCCAATATGACAATAACACAAATAAAAACATTAAAGCAAACTCTTTCAAAACTCGGTGATGAAGCATATGACGAAGAGAACTGGGATGCTGGTGATGCATATGATAACGCACAGTTTTTCTGTAGTATTGTTTTAGATTATCTTCGTGATAAAAGCCAAAGTAATAAAGAGAGAGTGTTATTGTTCTTTACATCTGACGATATGTCAGCTAATATGGAAACAGATGGATATGAGTCACTTCCTAGCATCAAGGAAAAGATCAATCTTCCTCAGTTCAACGACTTTGCTGATTATGTTTTGAACACACTTGTACCAAAGTTGAAAAGTAAGCCAAAGAATTTACCAAATTTTGAGTCACCTAAGCAGATGATAAAATGGTGTGTTTCAAGAGCAGCAAAACTTGAAGGCTTGACTTTCAATTTTGAATACTTTAAAGATGATAAGTCTTGGGCAGTGCTACTTGACACTGAAGATGAAGACAGAGCAGATGATTTCCGTACAAGAGTTGATGAGCAACTTAGCATCAACGCAGGATTTAATAGTGGTAAACATTCATATGATGATGTTCAAGGCCTTGGAGATATTCACCTTGGTGTACTTCAATATTATGAATGGTCAGAAGATACATATGAAGATCTTGATGAAGATGTTCGTGATAAATATGTTGTATACTGCGAGCCTGCTAAAAACTATAAAATGAGACGGGAAATGGATTGGTAAAAGGTGTTAATATAAAATATGGAATATTATGTTATACTTGGTATAATGATAGTAATGCACATAGCAATAGCATTTACTGCATTGTGCAATAAAGAACAATCTTAATTTGGCAAGGAAGCCAACATAGCCCAAAGGAGGGGCAAACACTATGGTGATAAATCACAATATGGCAGCTATGTATGCCAGTAGAATGGAAGGCATCAACACAGCTAATGTGTTGAAAACATCAAAAGAGTTGTCAAGTGGTATGAGAATCAATTCTGCTGCTGATGACGCTTCAGGTTTAGCAGTAAGCGAAAAGATGCGTTCTCAAATTAGAGGACTTAATCAAGCATCAAGAAATGTTATGAATGGATTTTCAATGCTTCAGACTGCAGAAGGCTATATGCAGTCTACAACAGACATCCTTCAGCGCATCCGCGAACTTGCAGTACAGTCTGCAAACGGCATCTATAGTGATGAAGACAGAGCAATGCTACAAACAGAAGTAGAACAGCTTGTGTCAGAAGTTGACCGCATTTCACAAACAGCTGAGTTCAATGGAATGACTTTGTTAAGCGGTCGTTTTGCAGAAGACGGTATTAGACTACAAGTCGGAGCAAATGTTGACCAAAACTTTACTGTTAAGTTGGGTGATATGTCAGCTTCAGCTTTAGGCCTTAAAGGTGCAGGACAGGACGGTACTGAACAAGCAATTTCTTTAGCAGATCCTGAATCCGCTAATATGGCTTTAGCAACAGTTGATGAAGCATTAAAAACAGTAAACAAAAGCAGAGCTGATATTGGCGCATCAATGAACCGTATGGAGATGACTCAAAAAGGAATTGACATCGCAAGCGAAAATCTTGCAGCTTCGGAATCTCGCATAAGAGATGCCGATATGGCAAAAACAATCACTGACCACGTTAAAAATCAGATATTACAGCAGGCCAGCGTTAGCTTACTCTCACAAGCAAACACAAACTCACAAAATGTTTTAGCTTTATTGAAATAAGTTTTTATGGGAGAGTGGAAAGCTGCTCTCCCTTTTAATTGGAGGATATATACTTGAAAAAATTATTTGCATTATTATTGATTTTAATGTCTTGTAGCTTATTCGCACAAGAACAAGTGCTTTTTGATGCAACTGCAAAAGCAGACCTTGACGGTTATGACTATGTAAGCAACTTTGAGATCATTTCTGAGTCAGGTTACTTTACAAAAGATGAGCTTAAGATCTTACAGCCTAACGAAAAAGGCATAAGATTTATGGCAACTGGTGTTCCTAAAAGTGTATCAACTCATTACACAATCTTGACATCTTACCCATCTTTCTTAAATGAATCTGGTACTGGTGCAGGTGTTATCTATAATGCAGGTGCTATCAAACAAATTAAAATCACTGCAACTACTAATCGTCCTTATGATGAAATCATTTTACTATACAGTACGAGTCCAAGTGGAATAATTCACGAGATTAAAATGCCACAAGACTTTAACACAATTCGTTCAATGGAAGAGTTTACATTAGTTTATGACAATCCTTTATACCAAGAAGATGTGGCAAAAAGAGATGTAAGTGCAGCTCCTGTCTTAGGCGCTGATGCAGATGGCATTTATTTAAGAGGATTTAGAATTAAAACAAATGCACCTTCAGGCTATAGCAGCTATTCAGAATATTCTGTTTTCTATTTGAAAAGTGTAGCTATTGTTTGTGATAAAGCATTTACAGATGAACAACTTGAAGCAATGAAAGCTCTGAAAGAAGAGTTTGGTATTGACGAGAATAAAGCTATTAGAGAAAAAACTAAATCTGATATTGCAGAAAGAAATCGAGTTAGAGACAATGAAAAAGCTTTAATGGCGACGGAAGAACAAACAAGTTCAGCAAAATAAAAAATAAGGCAGCTTCGGCTGCCTTTTTTGTTAATATAGTATTATGAGATTGTTTGAGATTATAAAAGATATAGCTTCTCCTGTTCCTTCATTTGGAAATACAGGGCCAATCAAGTTTCGCAGTATGTCATTTGGTACAGTTGACAGTTTGAAAGCGTATCTTGATGCAACTATGGGACAAACAAAAGATGGTAAAATTATTGTTACCTGTGAAGACGCTGAACAAATCATTGATTACATACCAACATATTTTGAAAATAAAGAAGTTGAATATTGTGACTCTTATGATGAGTATTACAAAAATGAATTAAAGCTAACTGGTGCAATCCCCACAAATGGGCAAGTGAACGGCACTTATGGTACAATGATTCCTCTTATGACAACAGGTTTGCCAAAAAGAGTTACAGGATACTTGGCGGGCAGTTTACAAATGGAATAACTAACGGAGTAATAAATGCAAAAGGTGATGTTGTAATGGAAATGGATGCAGATGACGCTATGATGAGAATGCAATCATTGCTTGATGCAGAAGAGGAAGAACCAAAGCCTGTTAAAACAAAAATGAGTTTTAAACAGCAGCAAAGAATGAGAAATAAAAATCCTATGTGGAAGCCAAATTAAGTTAATATAATTTTGAGTTCAATAACAGATAATTAAATATTTTTGGGGGTTATATGTACATCATTGCCAATAATGAGGCAACTTATTTTGAAGGTGAGGCTCTCAAAACAGTAGAGCAACTTCCTGCAGGAGTATGGGGTATCGGCTATCGTCCAATGACTAATGCGCCATTCTTCTATAAAATGGAAGATTACAAAACATCTCACGGTAAGATTTATGGTAAAGTGCAAACTATTGCTAAGCACGTGATTGATGCATTTGATATTGAGAAAGAAAGAAACATCGGTGCATTGTTCTCTGGTGCAAAAGGCCTAGGTAAGTCACTTACTATTCGTTTGATTGTTGAACACTATATGAAGTCTAAACCTGTCATCGTTGTAGATAGATACACAAACATACTTCCAAGCGTTTTAAGCGACTTGAAAGATTGCGTTATTATTCTTGATGAGTTTGAGAAAATGTTTAAGAACAGCAATGACGAAGGAATGACTCCACAAGAATCATTGCTTTCAGTACTTGACGGTACAAAGTCGATTTCACACAACTTGTACTTACTTTCTGTTAATGATGTTTTCAAACTTGATGACAATCTTATATCACGTCCTGGCCGCATTCGCTATCACTTCCAGTATGAAAACATCTCTGATGACGTGATACGAGAGTTTTGTAATGATAATCTTATTGAAGAAAGAAGATGTGACATCGATGAAGTAGTTGATGCTGTTAAAAGTTGCAAAGTAGAGTCGCTAGACATTGTTCAATCTATTGTAAATGAAATGAACATTTTCAAAGACAACTCCGTTGCAGAGATCATTAAGATTATGAATGTTTGTGATAATCAGATTAAAGTCGACATTACAGCAACTTATTCGGTTGATGGACACCAAGCAGTGCTCAATGATACTTGGAACATAACAGGTGGAACTGCCAATGGGTGGCTTGATGATGCGTGTTTTCTTAAGATTAGAGTTAAAGATGTTTCCATTCGTCCAACTGTTATTTCACCATCTAATTACGTCGTTGAAAGATGGGATGGATGTTATCCAAACATAACCGATGATGATCCTTATTGGAAACAGTTTGAAGAAGATGGCGAAATATATCTTCATCTTGAGAATAAAGATTTCATCAAAAAACATAATGTTAAAGTTGAGTCAATCACTGTCCAAAAACATTATGACTGGGGAGCATTCTAAGTTCTCAACTAATTATTATGATTAGAGAAACATCTTTTGAAAATATAAATGAGTCAAAGAAAGAATTATTTGACAAACTACTTGAAATCAATCAGTCTGAGTTTAATCGTCTTGCAGCGCACCATACTGATGTGACAGCTCGAGGAAGTGTTTCTCCTAGTGATAAGTGGAATCTTAAGATGGATATTGCAGAACTTAAAAGTGATCTTGTAGACTTACAAGATACTGCATCAAAACTACCAGACCCATTCATAGATGAGATTTGTAAAACAGAAAGTTATCCATTCAATGATCCGATTGATGATGACTACTCTCTCAACTATTGGTGTAACGAGATGGATGAATTCCTATCACAGGACCTGAGTAAATGGGGAATGAACTATAAACGATAAATGAAAGGCGGGCTTGTTTCCCGCCTTTTTTTTACTAATTACATTATGGCAATGGAATTATTTTTTGAAAATCTTATAAAGATTGAAGAGTCATATATCAAAAGAAGCGAGTTAATAAATAAACACTCAGGCGCTTATTATGTGACTTTAAGAAATAACATAATCGAAAAAGGATATGTTGATACAAGAGAGAGTGATAATGCAGAACCTGTTATTATTGATGCAAGTTCTATTGTTGATGAAGTAGAAAATCTCCCTAACAGTGTTTCACCTGAAGCAGTTGATAAACTTGGTGAATTACTTAAAAGTATTGGTGTTGATATTGGTAAAAAGAACGAATGGGGAGTTTGGAAAGGATTTTGTAAAGCTGACAAAACATCTGGTCTCGATGCAATCAGTATCACAGCAGTCCAAGAAGGACTTACTGCTCTTGCTTGTTGTAAAGAAGATATTTATGTAAGTGTTAAAGTAAAAAGCACTGAAGGTTTTCTTGATTACTTTGATGATAAAGGCCTTTCAAAGGAAGTGCCTATCACACAAGGAACTATTGATGCTGTTGTAGATAATAAAGAGTGGAATAACTCAATTCTTGCTTGTTCAAATTATACAATCATTAAAGAATGTATGATGCATACAAGAGCTGCAACAAAAGATGTACATTGGATTCCTGTTCACGAGTTTTTGAAGCCACTTGGAAAACACGACTTCAGATTTTTGTTTGATGATCGTTCTTATGGTTTGAGCAACAAAGACAATGTTCAACCTGCAGATATTTTCTTAGTTGACAGTGATCACGAAGATGAACTTTATAAAGCATTAAGATATGGTGAAGTTCCTGCTGCTGCTTATGCAGATAATGATGAGTCAAAACTTGAAAAGATTTTTAATCGTGCAGGTTCTTTTAAGACAACTGAGTTTGACAACTTCTTGAATGATGATGATCATTTTACTGCTATTAAAGGTAAAGCAGGCACAAGAAAACAAAGACTTAAGATGTTGAAAATGCAGTTACTTACAGATGATGATAATACTGCTGAAGATCAACTTTCAAAAAGAAAGCAGTCTTTGATTTACAATATGAACATCTGTACTATTATGGGTTGGATTTTGCCAATTTCACTTAAGAAGGTTCCTAAAGGTCCTGCACACGTGAAATTCTCAGAACTCAAGATTTATGACAAACTTGCTCAATATACAAGCCACGTCGCTGGTGTTTATGCAGGAGAGTTCTCAGATAAAACAACTATTGATGATCTTTATATTGTGAAAGCTCTCCCTGGAAAAGAGAAAGATGGAAAAGTTTCATATTCAAGAGTTCGTCCATTCTTTACATTGACTGAAGCAGGTTTCCACGATTTGCAAATCAATAAAGACAACTTGCCAAAAGTTGATGGTGTCCCAGGCATTCGTCTTAAGGTATCAGCAAGTTCAATTAAAGCAGACGGTACACAAGGTGATGGACAGCTTGAACTTGAAATTGGTGATAAAGGATTTGGCGGAAAATGTGGTGAAGCAATGTCTGCTTTGGAAGCTTTAACTGAAGGTGTTGTTGGCGGTGGAAACTTGATTAAAGTTTTCGATGAAAACAATCAGTTGAGTCAGGAATACCTTGATTATGTTAATGGCCCAGGCGCTGAATACACTTTCAACTGTGTAATAAGACTTGTTTCTGCATTCAAAAATGGTTTGGACAAAGGTCTTAAAAAGAGAATGATGTTCACTCTCTTCGTTACAAAATGTTTGAAATATAAATGCTTTGTTTCGGACCGGTCACAAATAACTCCTGAAGACCTTGCACTTATTTCTAGTGTAAATGACGCAATTTGTAATTACTTCAAAGTAGCATAAAATATTCATAAAAATTGAACTTTCTCCGTTGTTCTTTTATATTATTTTTGTAAATTGAATGACGGAGGAACTTATGTTAGCAGTAGAACTCGCAAAGAAATATAATTGGGGACTTCCTACAGTCTGTCCTTGCTGTGGCTCTGATCTTGAGGTAAATGACAGTGGTGAAGTTTTTTGCCCAAATGACAACTGTGCCAAAAAAGTAGAACACTCAATCTTAAAGATGTCAAACAAATGGAATGTTCTTGAAATTGGTCCACGAATTGTAGAAGACTTCGTAAAAGAAGCAAACATCCAATCACTAGCACAGTTTCTTCGTGAAATTGACAATCCAATTCTTGACAGCATCGCAGGTAAGAATGCTGAAAAAATCCGCAAAAACATTAAAGCAGCAATGGCAAAGAAAAGAACTCTTGCCAACTTCATCTCTGCTTTTGATATTGAAGACTTCGGTGAAAGACGCTTACAAACTTTAGTTGATGCAGGCTACAACACAATCGAAAGCTTCTTTGAAAAAGCAAATCCTCGTGATATATCAAACATCAAAGGCTGGACTTTAGAGTCAGGTATTAAAGTTTTGCAGGCTATGCAAGACATCGAAAATGACTTGCGTGAAGTAGCCGAACTTTGCAACATTGGAGAAGAAGAAAAAATAGAAGGAAAACTTTCTGGGCTTTCATTCTGCTTCACAGGTGCAATGGCTTATAAGAGAGCAGAACTTGAGAAGATGGTTGTTGATAACGGCGGAACAATTTCATCAGTAAACAAAACACTTACATACCTTGTACAAGCTGACCCAAACTCAACTTCATCAAAAAGCGAAAAAGCCAAAAAGTTTGGAACAAAGATC
>ERZ808048.294-NODE-294-length-10351-cov-4.030855_pt1 | contig 10351 bp, 16 predicted proteins | sample MGYA00380197_ERZ808048 | MGnify/ENA primary metagenome ERZ808048 (study PRJEB31490, sample SAMN06133377) | cow dung metagenome | isolation source: M1 | host: cow | place: China: Chengdu | collected 2015-05 ... | reverse complement strand
ATGAACTCAAGCCCTGCATCTGGTGGTATCCAGCGGAACGATTCTGCCGGAAGGTGGCGAAGCTCGGTGAGCTCATACCTTCCTCCTCTCTGCTCGATGCTCGGCGAGATAATTGATGCACCCCATCCGTAAACGTCCGGGATGATGAACTGCATCACATCCCATGCGTTGACCGCTTCGAACTGTGCGATAGTCTCAGCGGTGAGTGCGTCGTCCTGTTCTCCTTCTTCATCTGTAACCCAGATTTCCGGCGGTGCAGTGTAAACCTGACGAGTGATATCACAGAGTGCATCCTGATAGTGGATGTTGCTCTGGAATCGCGGGATGTTCTCGGGCGTGACTTTGCTCGGCTTGATATTCCATGCGGCAGAGACGGATGTCTTGCCCTGTGCTTCTTTCTTCGTTTCTTTGTTGGTTCTGGTTGTTACTGCCATTTTATTCTCCTGAGATTAGTTCAGCTTTCTTTCCGGTGAGCTTCTCCCACCGCTCGACGATAACGTCGCAGTACTCTGGTGCAAGCTCCATCGTGCGGCACTTGCGCCCGGTCTCTTCGCAAGCGATGAGCGTCGAGCCTGAACCTCCGAAGAGGTCGAGAACTGTATCTCCTACTATGGAAGAGTTCTGCAACGCGACTTTCATCAGTGCGATTGGCTTCATAGTTGGGTGTTCTGCGTTGCGCATCGGGCGGTCAATTTCCCAGACGGTTGTCTGTTTTCTTCCACCATACCATTTATGCGGGCCCTCGGGATTCCAACCGTACAAGATAGGTTCGTGCTTCTGCTGATAATCAGAGCGGCCCATTACAAACGCATTCTTCACCCAGATGATGAGCTGTTTGAAAGACCATCCTGCATCGAGCAGTGCTCCTACGAAAGGATACGACATCGAAGACGCGAAGCAGACATAAATCGGAGCTCCGGCCGCAGAGTGGTTGCGCATGTTGGTGAATGCGGCAGTCAGGAACTCACGAAAAGCAGAATCAGACATACTATCGTTCTGAATCTTGAGAGCGTCCTTTGTCTTTCCAACATAATCCACATTGTATGGAGGGTCAGTAAACACCATGTCAGCCACCTCGTACCCCCCCCCATGAGCTTCGCCACATCGTCTGCTTCTGTCGAATCTCCGCACATGAGAATGTGCTCGCCTAATTTGTACATGTCACCGCGTTTTGTCTTGGCGACCTTCGGCACTTCCGGCACTGCTTCGAGTTCCTCTTCCGTGTGCTCAATCTTCGGCAGGACATCTTCGCCGAAGAACTGAGCCATGTTGACTGCTTCCGATTCTATGTCGGCGAGCAGTTCCTTGAGCATGGCTGAGTCTTGCTCTGCCATCGCGCTGATTGGGTCGAAAGTTGCCAGAGCGATGCGTTCTTCATCTTCGGTGAGCTCAACATACTTAACAGGGATTTCTGTCTCGTTGTTCTTGATTGCAGTCTCGACTCGAAGATGTCCGTCGATGAGATTTCCTGTTGTCTTGTTGATGATTACTTCCTGAATCCAACCTACAGTGCCGAGCACTTCGTCGAGTGCTTTTCCCTGCGATGCGGGATGCTTGCGCCAGTTCTGCGGGTTCTTCTTGATGTCTTTCGGGTTGATTACTCCTGAGCCGATAATTCTGTTTTCGTACTTTGTCATAGGTGACCTCCTCCGGAGAGGAACACGGGCTTGCTCATTCTGCGCTTCTTAATCATGAAATGAGACACTGCTGCATACCTGCAGGCATCCATTCCGTCGTCAAATTCCTTGACGGGTTCGTCCATCTCGTTGCCTTCTTTGTCAACCCTCCATGAATACGTCCGAATCTCCTTGATGAGGTCGGGCGAGTCGGACGTGAAGCGGAGCTTGTATCCTTTCAGGAAGTTGATGCCCTCGATTACGTCCTTGTTCGTCTTGCCGATGCGATACCCTGCGTTGATGAGCATCTGATTATATGCAGGATTCGCTGTGTCTGGATAGATTGGATGCTTGTCGAAGTGGTGTGTGTTCTTGAGCCTCCGCATCCAAGGGATGATGTCTGCATCGACGAGCTTCCCGGATTCGTAGTAGAGCTGACGGAAGGTGAGCTCTCGTTCTCCAGTCTGCTTGCATCCGACGATGACGAGCGGGTGTGTGTATCCCCAGTCGATGCCGAAGCAGTCGAAGTCGTCGAGCTTCTCGTCGGTGACTTCCCAGTTCGCAGGATAGACAAGCCCTGTTGCCTTGCCCGGCTCGCCGAGACAGTAAACGCGATAGAAGTTTTCATCCACGTCTTTCAGACCGATAAGTCTCTGCCGGAACTGCTCGGACAGGAAAGGATTGTCGAGGTGTGTCGAGTGTTGGCAGGCTCGCTCTGGATAGTTCGCCTGCACGAGTTCGCGATAACACCAGTGCTCGGCAGACACAGGATTAAAGCTCGCGATGAGCTGTGCGTGCTTGTGTGTCTTGGAGCGACCGAAACGCAGCAGGAGCTGATTGAAGATATCCTCTTCGACCTCGGTGACCTCGTCTACATAGATGAGGTCGACATCAATTCCCTTGATACGCTCCGGCTCGATAAGCGGGATAAAATAGAGTTTATTGTCCTGGTACTCGATGGTGAGCTCCGACTTGTTGTACTCGCACGACTCCCAGACTCCGATGTTCTTCAGAATAGCAATAAGGTCCTTGAGCAGAGTCAGCTTGAGCGTCGGGCGGTACTTGCGGCAGAGGATTCCTTCGAAGTGGTTCTCGGTCAGGAAACGCATCGCGAACCACAGCAGAACACCGTGTGTCTTTCCGGATGCAGAGCCTCCGTAGAGTGTGAGCACATCTCGCTCAGTATTCTCCTGCAGGAACTGCCAGTGCTTAGGGATGTATTCAATCGTCGTCATTATTCTGCACCGGGACAAAGTTGACGACAACGCCTGCTCCTACAGCGATGTTCGTGGTCGCGACATCGAGACCGAGGAACTTGGCTCTGCGTTCCATAATCTTGAGACATGCATTGACTGCTCGGTCGTCACCCTTCAGCGCTTTGGAATACTGCGACATGAACATGGCGTCGAGTCGTTCGAGTTCCATCTGGCGGATGGCGTCTGCATCCTCCCGCATTGTATTGCAGGTCTCGGCGAGAGCGTCGACGACGTACGAGTATGCAGTTGATTGAGCACAGCCGAGCTTCTCTGCGATTTGTGCATAGCCGAGCCCATATCGGCGCAGTCGAAGCGCCTCTGCTTTCTTCTCAATGAGGTCGGCTTTCCCTTTCTTCATTTTCGGCTTGTGTTCTTCTCTATATGAGTATTGAGCCGCCCTGTGGTGCTCAGGGATGGTGCTTGACTCACCCGGCTCTATTATTGTGGATTTGGGTTATCAATGAAAACGATAACGCAAGAGGTGCTTTAAGGACAGAAACCCTCGTTCGATGTCACTAACTGGAAATGGCAATGCGCTGGATGTATTATGAAGTTCTTCTTCGGTACTTCTAAACCGCCCCTTCGGCGGAGATTGCAGAGGCCGGATTCGAACCGACGACCTTGAAGTCATGAGCCTCACGGGATATTCCTCTTCCCCACTCTGCATCAGTAGTTCTGCCCGGACAGGGGGATTACTGCCAAGAAACCTGTCCGGGATGTTCTCCATTCTTGCGAGCTATAGACTATCAACCTTTTTGACACTTACATGGTCGAAGACAATCTCTTGTGATTCGTCCATCAGTGTGAAGAAGACATCATACTCCCCTGCATTCCATCCAGCCGAAGGAAACATAACTCTGAATGGAATGCGTACGATGTCAGAATTGTTCTCGTCAGTCGGGATATAATTCCAATCTGGTGCTGATTGGTCTTTGCTCCTGACCGAGAGAGTCAGTCTTGCGTTCTGCGGTGCTGAGATGATACCATAGATGTGGGACTTCCGGCTCGGGAGTACCACTTCATTTTTGATAAGGAGTTCGTCGTTGCTGTACTGCCGGAACTGCGGGATGATGTTCTCATCGGTGATGCACAGGAAATATGCGTCGTTCTCCTCTTCCGACGCATGGTCACTGAACTCCTTCTCGATGGTTTCGAGGTCGACACCTTTGAGTGCGGCAATGACCGACAGGACATTTGTCAGAATCAGCTTGAGTTCTTCGGCTTCAAGTTTACCATCCAAAACACCGTATCGAACTGCTTCTGCAAGACCATACAGCTTGGTGATAACTGCATCTCTTTTCGTTCCTGGCATTCGTCCGAGCAGGAGCCAGACGATTAAGCAGAGTGCCATGAACAAGATACAGATAAGAACTGATATGGCTAATGCGCTGACTGTGAGCAAGTCCATGATAATACATCCATCGGGCGCATAATTTAGCATTTGGGTATTGGCATATACTTCCTCATCTGAGATGGGTTGCCGTGAGTTGCCGTTGAGTTGCCGAGCTTCGCGGCAACTCCAAAACCGAATTTAACGCCTCCGATTTATAATTAAAGAAATATAACAAATATTATTATTATTATAATGATAAGTTGCCGCGTTATGGGATAATGAGAGAGAAAAAGAGATATTGGTCGGTTGCTCTCTCGGTCGGAAATTTGACGGCAACCCGGCAACTCATCTCGAAAAAAAGAGTATGTTTGCCGGATTGGCAAACGAGGCGCAGTTTCAGTTGCCGCCCCTCTGGAAACTTATCGATGAGTTGCCGTCTTGAGCTCGAATATACCTGCGGACTCAAGCCACTTGTCGTATGCTTCCTTGCTCCACCGCACTGCCTTCTGGCGAGAACTGCGCGTGACACCGTTGTTCAACGTAGTGGTGACAGATACGTCGACGATGTCTGCCGCAGGGCATACTGCGAGCAAGCCTTCGGTTTGAGTGTCGTTGCGCCCATACAATGCACGGGAGAGTTCTGACTTGCTCATTTTCGTGTACTTCCTGATTTCGTCGAACGGGATATCTCCGGACGGCTCTTTCTTCAGGAAGTCGAGCAGGCTCGATGCAGCGCTTGAGAGCTTGAGCATCTGGGAGCCGCCTTTGTTCTCCAGAAGCGGGTTCATGAGGCGCACTGATGCGTAGAAGTCTTCGAGGCTCGCCACGAGATATCCTTCGGCAGTGCGTTCTCGCTTTGCTCCGCACATGAGTGCGTGTGCCTGGATGAGAGCAAGCAGGAGCTTGATGTTGCGTGCATCCATGTGCTCGGAACACTCAATATCACTTGCCCAAGGGATGACAACTATCGCGGGAGCGATGTGTTGCCAGATTTTACGGGAGATAAGTGTAGATTCATACTCGGAGACTTTTTCCGGATTGGCGGCGGCGGCGAAGATTGCATCCTGGATGCTTCTGAGCTGTTCGTATGACTCGTCGGTCCAGATGACAAGTTGACGGTCGAGAACCTGCTCGTCTCCTGTGAGGTTGGCTTTCACAACCCAGAACGGACAGCGTGCAGGGAGCGTGAGACGGAGTGCCTTCTGGTTGTTGACCGTCAGATACTCTGCCGGACGATTCCAATCAGTGGACGCGACCTTCAGGAGCTCCTGAAAATCCTCGCTGAGCTCTTGGTCGTCGAGCAGGAGCACTGTTCCGCTCTTGATGTCGTGATAGAACAGAGCCTTGTCGCTCACACGGGCGCCCATAACAGCACCTTCTGGGAGGTGGTCTGCTGCAGTCTTTCCGCAGTGGGATTTTCCTGTTCCAGCCGAGCCGGATAAGGAGATGTGAATTCCGTCTCCGTTTAGGACACGGGTTGCGGCATAGCTGAGAATCATACAGGCGATTGCTGTTTTGTCTCCCACGTGAGTCTGGGCACACGATTCGCAGATATACTCCAGGGCTTTCCCGCTTTCATAGATGAGCTGGGCTCGCTCTGCAAACGCCTCCTCTCTGGTGTGCGGGAAGGCTGAGAACCACGCGAGTCTGATGTCAGTGTATATTGCAGAGCTCGTGACAACGTCTGCGACATATCCTCCAAGCGTCTGCCAGATGAGCTCTGCATCATGGTCTCCTTCGAACTCCCACTCGGCGACCATGCATCCGTCTGATACGAGATGCCAACGCTCGCGTTTGTTTTCAGAACACAGCAGTCCTTCGAGGTGGAAACGGTTCTCGACTGCTGAGACGAGAACCATCTCGAATCCTCCTGCGAGCTCGACGCGCTCGTATTTCGGATGCCATAATTCTGGCGGAATGAAGGATTCTGCGTATTGCTCCATTAAGTTGTCTCCGGGATTATGAATTGAGAGTACCCTTTCTTCTTCGAAATGGTGGTTTGTGCTCCTGCTTTCTGGAGCACAACAGAGATGTGCCGAAGTGAGAGAGGTCTGTCTTCATACTTCGGACATCGTCCCTGCACGAGTTCTGCGTAGATGTCACGGCTCGTAAACCATCCTTTCTGACGATAGATTTTGCGTGCCGCTTCGAGGATTTCCTCATCGGTTATAACATGCGGCGTCATTGCGTATCACTCCTTTTTCAGCTCTGCGGCTTTCTGCATCAGTCTGCATTCTGCACAGGTGAGGTCACTGTACAGCTTGAGTGCCTTCTCTGCCTCTTCCGGCAGGAGTGTCTTTCCACAGCAGTTGCACTTCTGCTTCTTGACCTGGTCGCGGATTGCCTTCGCAAGACACTGCGGGCAGTACATACCGTCGACGTCTGCCTTCAGAGTGAGTGAGTATTCATCGTCGGAGAGATGTTTGCCGCAGGTGTCACAGGTGAACACAGGCTTGACAGGAATCGCTTCTGCGGCCTTCTGTGCGTCTCTGTTGGCTTTCTGCTCGCGGAAGGATGCTTCAATCATCTCTTTGATATACAGGCCGTTTGAGAGGCGTGCTTCGGTGAACACGGATGTGTCAAAACCCTGTGCCTCGAAGTTGTCCTTGTATATGTCTGCATATGACTGGGGGATTGGTGTTCCGCTCGGCTCTTCTTTCTTCGGAGCAGGTGCGGTCTGCTTCGTGACAGGAGTCGGAGTTGGTGCTGCGGCAGGTTCTGGTGTTTCCACCACGATAGGTTCGACGACAATGTCTGTCGGTTGCGGCTCGACCTTGTGCGGCTCTTCTTCTTTGAACTCAGAACTATCGTAGAGTCCGGAAACATTGAACGCGAGCCGGAGTGCCTGAGCTTCTGCGACTTTCACAATCATCGTCGCAGGTTTCTCGGCCCAGACTCCTTTCTTGGTGTTGTACTCGTCGATGAACACAGTTCTCTCGAACGGGTGCTCCATGTCTTTGCGCCAGACGCGGCAAGTTGCCGACAAAATGTTGCCGTCTGCATCGCGGTCGACTTCGCTCTGCATTCCGTTGAACTGCCCGGAGCGGTGGGCGATTGCTAAGTATCCGTCACGGCCTGCGAAAATCTGCGCAGGGCTCGAGCCGTATTTGACGGCCCAGATTTGCTTTGCGAACGGGTCGAGCTGATATCTGTTGGCGAGCTCAATTAGCACCTGGAACTCGTCGTTTGTGCACCCGCGTGCGAACATGCTTCTGATGAGTTCATGTTTCTCTTCCGGGATGGTTTGCGGCAGGTTGTTCTGCGGTTGTGGGATTGATACTGAGGTGTTCATGGTTGTGCTCCATTGATTTCTGGGTGGAATTTGCAGGCTGTTTTGTGAGTTACCACAACAGCCTTGTTCAGCTTCGTACACATTCCCATCTTGGATGGGTTTCGCGGGTCAAATTCGACAAGCCCGCAGTCTTTGCACATCGGGAAGGTTTTCTTCATTCTCCCTCCCATTCTGTGCACCAGCAAAGCGGCTGAACCCATGCGTGCTTTTTGCGGCAGTGCATCGTGCCGAGCGTGAGACGCATTTCGAGTTCTTTGTTCGGGTGGTTGGCAACTTTGGCTGCGAGTTCTTTGCACTCGGCGAGGTAGATTTTGCAGGATTTACAGCGCGGTTCGTTGGTCATGATTACCATCTCGGCATCTCTCCTTCAGACAAGATTATTATCTGGAAGTGTGCTCTGTCATGTTCAAAGTTGACTTCAAGAGCCGGGCGGAACTTTCTGGTATGCAGGCGCGGCAGGAAGTGTGTCGCTTCTTCGATGAGCATGTATTCTTTCTGCGAGAAATACGCAGGCCCGACGAGCCGTTCTCCGTTCTTGAAGATAATCGTGCGTTTGCTTTTGCAGAGCTCTTTGCCCTTCTCGACTTTCATCTCAATGATGGCTTTCTGACGTTCTGATTCTTCTACACAGTCATTCGGGTGGATGGCGAAAGCACTGCATTTGTGTGTGTCGTCCTTGCCCTGCATCGGGCAGAGGTAGTCGGTGCAGGTGTCACATGTATCTGATGGCATTGTTGTATTCCTTTGTGGGTTCGTTTTCTCTGAGCGGGCAGTTCAGCGGGAATTTGTCTTTCCCGACAGCGGATGCGGATGTGTCGCAGTATAGCGGAGAGCTTCCGGCGGGATGGTTGCAGAGGGTGTCTCTGCATCCCGGTGAGCGATACGGACACTGCTCCGGGCGGTTGATGATGAGGTTCATTCTTCACCTCTCTTTTCAAAATCGCCGCATTCATCCAACGGGAGTCCCACGAATCTATCTCCCTTGAGACACCGCCCAATAAATATATCAGTATGGTGGAGTTCGTCCAATATCACATCATATCTTCCCAGATGTCTGCAATTCATACAGAGCACATCCTGGCCGTTCAAGTAGAAGGGGACTCTGTCCTTCAAGAACTTATCACTGCTAATCTCTTCGATAAGGTCTTTGCAGATTGTATTAATTGCCCTATGTCTCAGTCGGTCTGACTCATTATGACAAAATCCATAGAGTCCGCATACTTTACACATCAATGCATCCCTATCTCTACCATGTGATTGACAAAATCTCTGGATTGTCTTGACTGCCTTTATGAGTTCTTCTCTGTCTGTCATTCAGCACTCCCTCCATGAAAATTTCCAAGACACTGTCCTTTTGCCGATTCTATAGGAGATTCGTGAACCCAACGATAAACGATGTCTCTCCCAGACCCCCCCCACTCTGTGATAGAGGTGTTCGGGTGCGTTTCCAGATATTTGTCAACAGCTCGTTCGAGTGCTTTGACGTGCTTCGGATATCGTTCATAGTCTCTTGCTCTCCGACTGCGGCAAGCAAGAGGACACATCACACATCCGACGCGCTTCTGCCCCTCGTCATAAACAGACGGGTATGGCAATTCATTGAGGTGGATATAATCCCAAACATCAGTATCAGTCCAATCAACAATCGGGTTGAGCTGGAAGCGTCCATCATACATGCAAAACACATCTCTTTTAGAGCGCTTGAGTGATTCCGCACGGCGGACGCCGAGGATGGTTGTTTCCCCTTTCTTTCCGCTTGCCTCTTTCAGAATGGAACAGCACCATCTGACCTGTCGATTTGGCAACCCCTTAAGTGAGACCAACTCATAGAAGTTGGTCCGCTCTTTTTTGTACACGGGTTTGTCCCAGATGACGTCCGGGTACTGCTCACGGATGAATCTGAGAACCTCCGGAGGGTCGATAGTTGTCATTGCATAGCGCGCCTCGAACTTGACTCCTGCGAGTTCTGCCAGATGATAGCAGACAATCGAGTCTTTGCCTCCTGAGAATGCCAGACGATATCCTTCATTTGGTTCGTGTTCTCGAAGGCGCGAGATAGCGGTACTGACGATATCTGAGCCGTTGAGCGTTGTTTGAGTCATGACTGTCCTCCTGTTCTCCAAATGAAATCGCGATATGCAAGCACTCCTTGATACAGGTTTCTGGCTGAGTTTCTGGACGAGGTCTGATGCCCTGTGACCATGCAGTAGAAATCAATCATGTCGAGAGAATCCAATTCTGCAAAAGAAAGCCCTTTTTCTGCGGCAATCTTGAGCGGTCGGACGTAGTTGTAGATAGTGCGGTCTTTGTATCCTTTCTTGGAGAGCCAAGTGGTGAAGCTCTCAATCTGGATGTCAGAAGTCATTTCGCCCACTCCTTCCACTCGTCGTGGTTCGCGCATTTCTCACAGTCTCCGTAGCACCATCCGCGATTAATCGGCGAGCATTTCTCACAGTTGCCTTGTTCTGGTTGCTTCAGACAGTCTGCTTTGTACCTGGGGCATTTTGTTCTGAGGTGTCTATAGACCCAACACTCGTCTCTACCACATTTTACTAAAGCCGCGCAGGCCCCTTCTCCCCTCCATTCTTCACTGAGCCCCATATTGCGCTCGCAGTGCAGACAGAGGATGTGTTTGATGAACTCTTGGTTCGGTGTCATTCTGCCAGCTCCCATTTTTTAAGAATTTCAGCGTTGTTCTCTTTCAGCCATTCTGGATAGAACGGCTCTTTTGCGAATTGCTCAATCTTTTTCATCAGGATTGCTTTTGCCTCTTCTGAGCATCCATTCAACAATTTGTTGAACTCGTCCCCGGTAATCCACCAATCCAAATGAAACAGAGTAAAAGCATACTCGA
>ERZ808048.293-NODE-293-length-10447-cov-4.469142_pt1 | contig 10447 bp, 2 predicted proteins | sample MGYA00380197_ERZ808048 | MGnify/ENA primary metagenome ERZ808048 (study PRJEB31490, sample SAMN06133377) | cow dung metagenome | isolation source: M1 | host: cow | place: China: Chengdu | collected 2015-05 ... | reverse complement strand
GTCGGTATGTCTCTGGCAAATAGTCGTGCATCATACCCTCAGAGATAGTACCTGGCACTTTTAAATTACGCAACACACCATAGCCATTGCTCCAACCCATAATCGTACGAGCAAAAGTTTTGTCTCCGTCCACTCGTGGTTCACGCGACCAACTACTAACTTCATTTTTATACTGATTATCAGCCATCAACAATGTAATGGCACGCGCCTCATCACACACTGCTTGAGGCACCTTCTCTGGATAGCCATTCAAGCCATATGGGTCACCAGGAGTAATACCCGAGTGGATTTGAAGAATATAGTTAGATGGATTACCTGCATTAGAGTGGATAGAAAGCATAAAGTCTGCTTTCCAATCACTGGCTTCCGCTGATATTCCTGACAAACTTCTATCATCCTCTGTTCTATTTTGTGTACGAGACATCTTGGTTTGGAAGCCCAATGCACGCAACATAGTATCTAGACGCATACCTTTGTCTAGATTTGATGTACTCTCAAAGAAAGTTTGCTCTCTTGTATAACCAGCATCTGAGTTGAGAGTACTTTGAATAAAGATTGGATACAAATTCATCTGTCTATCATCGGAATCATATCCACCATGTCCAGGGTTGATATAGATCTTGAAGTCAGCTGGGTTAGAAGATGCAGCACGCTTAGCTTGGCGATTCATTTGGTTGAGCAAGGTCGCATCCAATTTCTTTACCAAACGAGGCAATTCTTTACGAATAGGTTCCTCTGTCAAGTTCAACTGAATCAGACGAATATCACCCATCTCAGTATTATATACAATACGACCCGATTTAGCATCTACATTAGGATACATACCAAATCCTTCAGGGCTAGTCAATCGCTTCACTAGAGTGCCATCCACTGATGCCATCATAATAGATGACTCCACATTACGATAACCATCGTGGTTATCATCCATACCTACTACATAGTCATTGCCGAACCATACTGGTGCGTCAAAATCTTGACCCAAGTTGATTAACTCTGTTCCATTAAGATCACAAATACCTGTTCCGTATTTAGTATTGAACAGAATCATCGTTTGATCTGGAGAAAGCGATACCCAAATGTAGTTAGCATCACCATGAGGTTTCAACACCACTTTCTCGCCATTGCGATAAAGATTAAGATCAAGGTTCTCATTATCTACTCGGAGAGCAGCATCCTCTTCCGTAGCTAGATAATCAGCATTCTCGTGAGAGAGGTAAACGACTGTTTCTGCATCAGTAAAGCGTGGGAAATATCCACCACCCAACTTGGTGTCACTGAGCACTTGTATCTCTGCACTTACCGTAGAAATAGCACAGATACTTAAAAGAAATAAAAATACTTTTTTCATGTAGATAGAATTTTAATTGGTATATACTTTATTTAACACGAGTTCCTAATACATTATATGTTTGCCCCTCATATTGAATGTACAACATATCTTGCTTCATATATTTAGTACCATTTGATTGAGTAGCAACAGTTGGCAGTGTAGAGAGGATATCCCCCGCAAAGACTTCCGAAATACCTGGCAAAGTTATATACCTTGCACCTGCTTCATTTGCACGATCTAAATACCATATTATTCCCTCAAAATGCAATGGCCATATTGCTGCATCTGTGCCAAACTCATCTGCCAAAACGACCTCTATTGTGTATAGTTCGTTTGTAGGTATATCGTTAAATGTCACATAGCGATTTTCCAAAGAATTATTTGCACGCAACATCACTATCACCTCAGATACGACCGCATCGGTCAGCATTGGTATTCGTAATTTCTCAGGACATGAGTATAATACAGAATCTTTTTTCAATTGCACATTCATACCACCTCTTCCTGCTTTGAATGTGAAAGAAAGATTGACATAAGATGAATTATCAACAGTCGTCAACATGGGGTTGAATCCATTCGAGCCATCGACTGTCCATGAGGCAAAATCACGAAAATCATCCCATATAATAATAGAGTCTGCTGGCATTTCCACTCTCACAAAGATTGTATCTAGAAAATCATCTATTTGCCCTATCACTTGAGTGGTTCCAGATGCATATCCTGTAATCTCGCCCACCTCGTTGACAGTTGCCACTACAGGATTAAGAGAGGTCCATGTCAAAGCCTCTGAATACAGATCAATCGGTTTGTCATTCACGATGGCTTGCACCTCCACCTTGTATGGATTAGAAGGGCCACATAGCACAGAATCTAAACGAAAATGAATAGGAGCAGGACTCATACTAATTTCCATTTCTGCAGTCAGTTCTCCCAAGGTGGCTTTTAACACACCACTTTGCGTGCCAGAAGACAAGAATCTACCATCTGGTAATATTTCTCCTAATGTAGCATCACAGCTAAGTGTTATCCCCTGCACATCGGGATCCACCAATACGCCATATTGATTATATCCAATGAATTTAGGCGCTATCACAGCGTATCGAGGCATCACATACATTGGCGTATATGGTTTTATAGACGCTATGGTATTATCTGCCTGAGGCAAATTAGCCACCACAAACATACCATTAGCTACTGTACGCTCACTACCATCCGATCCCCTATTCACCTGATCAAACGGACGGACATACAGACACGAGCTTCCTCCTCCATCCCAGTTCACAGCACTATATGCACCATAGTACTTCAAAATCTCTGCCAACACCTTAGTAGTACATCCCTTGCTCACTCCACGTCCATCCACTACTAGCATGAGTACCGTATCACGAGTCTGAGAAACACCATATCCTGTGCGAGGGTGCAACTCATCCCAGTAGTTCTTGGTTGACACCACACCACTATCTAGAATCATCGTGTTATAATGGTCGCCACCTATCATTTGTGCCACATTTACTGGTACACCATCCAACTTTAGCTCAAAATTCAAAGTAATATTATCACCTTCATTCAGGGTGTTTAATGCAGTCGCCATTGTGCCATGACCAGAGAGAACAGCCGATGTCGCATCCAATGACATAGAACCTATATTCTCTTGCTTAGCTAGAACTTTTGCCTTCATTACACCTGTTGTAGCCCATTTCTCTCCATCCAGTAATTGAATTCTAACCTCCGTACCATACGCATTTGTAGCAGTACTACTACCTAAATAATGGTTGTATAATACCAATTCATTGTCACCACGCGATCCATTGGCATGATGAATTGTCATCGTGTCATTAGATGGCGTAATCAGTTGCATTGAATAAGTATGGGTAAAGGACGTGACACCTTTCTTGTCTGCATCTACGCCAGCATGACGACGACCACCACCTGCCCCCCAAGGTGTCAATGCATACTCGCCATTCACAATGGTAGTGCCTACGGGGGTACTATTGGCATAGAAGTCACCATTCACACCGCCAAAGAAAATTTTGGTATCAGTAGTGCTACGCTTAGCCATATTAGAAGGTCTTTCCAAACCTTTTACTACGCCATTTCCCAGCACTTGTTCTATGGACACATAAGGGTTACGGGTATCCACTGTCATAAGCCAACAGTCTAGTCGATAGGATTCATCTGTGACCTTTAACATACGCAGTTCATAGAACATCGTACCAGGTCCTGCCGAATACATAGATAATGTATCGATTGTAAAGTCCACCCCATTCAGCGAAATAGTGGCAAACGAAAAAATACTGACGCAAGTAGCGAAAATAGAAAGTAGAATTTTTTTCATGGTACCTATAGATTTGAAATTTGCCCGCAAAGTTACAACTTTTTTTTCAAATATACAAACGTTTGCAGAAAAAAGTTTCAAAGTTTCAGAGTTTCAAGGTTTCAAGGTTTCAAGGATAAAAAAAGCGGTGCGTCGATTGACGCACCGCCATAGTATTAAAATTACTTACGTAATTCTTATTTTACTTGAGCACCAAGTGCGTTGTACTTAACGCCATTCTTCAAGATGAAGATGTTACCGTTCTCGATAACCTTCTTAGCCTCAACTTTAACAGACTCTACATCCTCTACAGCAGAACCAGAACCGATAGTCATGGTGTAAGCAGCATAACCATTGTTGGTTGCATACACGTAGATGTGAGCAGTATTGCCAATTACGTCAACATAAGGCACAGCTGAACGACCTTGGTATTGGTCAGAACCCATACCCTTGTTAGGGAAGTACCAAAGTGGCTCCATTTCCATAAATGTACGATAGTCGTTATCAAACTTATAGAGAGCGAACTTAGTAGAAACAGAACCTGTTGTATATTCAGCAACCATTACCACGAAGTATTCACCATTAACCTCAAACTCGCAAACACCGTTAGGTTGAGTAGCTGTCATGTTGATGGTATCACCCTCGTTGTTCCATACTTGACGACCTGTTGGGCAGAAGATAAAGTCTTCAATCACAGAACCAGTACCGTCAAAGAGAATTGGGTTAGTATTTGATCCATCCACATAGAAGTAGTCACCTTCTGCATCTTGTGGGAAGATTTGAGGAGCAGTACCAAGACCTGTAATACCATTATTCTTAACAGCAAGACAGTCGTCTGCAGTTGGTTTCAAAGTAATCATCTCTGCTTTACCTGGTTTACCTTCCTTGATGAGCCAACGATATACACGGAAACCATCCTTAGAGTCAGCAGCCATGATGCAAGCATTACCCTTCACGTCACCAGCTACGCCGAATGCGTCGAAGCGGAAGTCAATACCTGCTGCAGCAAAGTCAGGATTATCGAGGAGGCACTCGTTGATGAGCTCAGTAGCTTGACCAGTAGCCAAATCAACGGTGTAGATGTAGAAGTTTTGTTTGCTAGATGTCAAGCAAGCACCAATCAAGCAGTTACCTGCTTGGTCCATCTTGATATCTTGGAATGGATATTGGCAGCCTAAAGACCATGCACCGTCATCGCCTTGACGCTCATAGAGGTGATCACCCTTCACTGGAATAGGATCAAGTTTCTCGCCTGTAGCACCATCTACTACGATGATAGAAGAAGTACCACGGTCTGCGAAATACATCTTGCCGTCGCGAGCCACCATACCACGTACCATATCGGTTGCACCAGGTTCATTACCCTTGTAGTTGCCATCTTGAACTGAGTAAATCCAATCGTTCTTCAAGCTATACTTCTCATGACGAGTAGGATAAGCATAAGTATCCACCAAACCCTTAGGAGCAAGAGCTACAGAAGCTACATCACCTGTAAATTGGAAGGTATCACCATACCATGCTGCGATAGCACCGTTGATATTCACCACTTTACCTGCTGGGAATGTAGCTTGATCTAATTTCATATAGTAGCCAAGAACCTCGTTTGTACCATCGGTAAAGTAAACATCACCATTATCAGCATACTTAGCAATGGTCAAACCACCGATAGCAACTCGTCTTGCATAATACGTGTAAACTGTATCATTAACCAATTCAGAAAGGAATGTAATTGCTACTGGCTCAAAGAATTTGCCAGCTTTTGCCTCCACAACTTCTGTACCTTCCAAACGAGGCCAACCTTTAGATTTGTTTACTTTACCCTTAACAAGCACCTCTTGACCTGCTGCGAGACCAGAGTTCTTCATATAGATATCCATACCAAATCCAGAAGCATCCTCTACGTAAATTGTATTGCCACCTACGTGGTTTACAACACCCTTCACCTTGGTCTCTGTTCCATCTTCCATCTCACGTACCTCTTTGATTGTAGGGATATACTCAATCCATTTAGCATAAAGTTTGCCACCTTCGATTACAGATTCTGGGCTAACAGTTACGATAGCATCACCTGTGAACTCAGCATTGGTGTACCAACCATCGAAAGTAAAACCTTCTTTGTATGGCATATTCAATACTACCTCACCCTTAATCTCAGTTGGGTTAGCGAAAGCATGTTTCCATACAGGAACATAAGCCTCTGGAGTACCACATTGTACCCAGTTACAGGTGTAAGGATAAGCTTTAGTTGCTGGAGAGCCCAACATAAAGCCAGACACATCAGCACGGAAATAAGCATCAGCAGCAGACATTTCCATACTAGCAATAGCAGTACGAGGAGTTGCCTCTGGTGCTTTAGAAGTACCCATAAAGTAATCCATCAACTCAACAAGGAACGCATATTTATCTTTTTGAGTTTCCAAGAAGAGTCTACCGCACTTTTGATCAGCAGACCAAGTCTTGTTTTGGAAGAAACCACCAACTGTAGCCTCTTGACCTTGCGCCTCAGTTTCGGTCATCCATACGCCATTGATATTGAAATAGTAAACACCATTCTCCTCTTTTACAACTGCCAAAGAAGCACCATATGTCGCATTGTAATCTTGTTGGATTTCGAGCATCAAAGCACCCTTGCTGGTCCAACCGTAGTCGTTGGTTACACCACCATTGAGTTCATAAGCCAATGTCAAAACTTTCACAAACTTAGCGGTCAACGCCAAGTCAGCAGTCACAGCTACGTTGATAGTATAGTCAGTAGAGTACAATGTCTCACCGTTGTACCAACCGTTCAAAGTAGCACCCTCAACAGGAACAGCAGTCAAGGTAACAACTGTACCATATGCAACAGTGTTCTCACCCATTACGATACCTTCTGGCAAAGTAATAGAACCAGCAGCTGCATCATTTACAGCCAAAGTAAGTTTTACATCATTCTCTTTTTGGAATACAGCAGTCAAAGTAACGTCTTCCTTAACCTCGAAGGTGTATTCAGCAGTTGTAGCAACTGTATCTGTTCCGTTCACCCATGCAACGAAAGAGTGACCAAGAGCAGGGATAGCCTTAATGGTAGCTTTACCACCAACAGCCACATCACCAGCACCCTCAACGGTACCCATAGCAGTATCGTTTACATTAAGAGTAACGGTAGCAGCAACTACAGCAGAAATTTTGTAAACAGCAGCACCATCACCTGCGTTATATACGTGAATATATGCATTATCGTCATCAATTTTGCTAACATTCAGCCAGCATGCCGTCGAAGTTGCACCTGGATTTTTATCCAATGTATTTGCACAGAAAATAGTTGTCTGACCATCTGCTTTATCAACGACAAATGCACCATCCGTCATATTACGAACAGAGAACTCAGAGCTGTAGGCTGTTTTACCTACAGGATAAACATAGAACTCTTTACCAGCCAAAGTAAAGATATCACCACCCATGGTTGTATTCTTAAATCCTTCCATACCTTCGATAAGGGTCTCAGCACCATTCTCAACCTTCATCCAACCTGCTTGAGATGTACGGTGGTGAACGATTTGTGTGTTAGCATCACCAGCGAGAACATAGTTATTGCCACCATTTGCAAGACCAGAAATCTGTTTAGCCTCACCAACCAACTCACCATTAGCAATTGTGTACACCAAAAGGTCTGCGCTGTTTCCGTAAAGGAAAACATAACCACCCTCTGCTGAGAACACGTCACCAGTAGCGTTGATAAAGTCAGTACGAGCAAGACCTGTGATAGCGAGGTCTTTAACTACAGAACCGTCAGCCTTGCGAAGAACGAGGTGTGAAGGGGTGCTTGGGAAAGTACCTTCCACAACCAAGTTACCTGCATCGTCCAATGCATAGGCTGTACCATCTAAATTAGCAGTTACACCTTCAGCTACAGTAAGAGGTCCAACACAAATAGTGTCTTTTCCTTCAGCTGAAATAGCCACGAGGGATTGGTCTTTCTTGCTGAGCAAAATAACCTTTCCATCCAAACCAACACCTTGACGGGTTTCTGCTGTAGTAACACCCATGTCAGCAATGGTTTTGCTCCAAAGTTTCTCCATAGTCACAACGGTTTTTTGCGCTGAAACTGAAGAAACGCCTAGTATTGCTGCAAGAGCAAATACTGAAATGAAAGAAAATAATTTCTTCATAAAATTGTTGTTTTTTTTTGGTTAATAAATTGCTTCCTCATCCGTTGTGGACACGTCCACGGTGGACCTCGGTTGCGTTAAGTAATTAAAATTGTGTTGTGTATTTTATTTTAGATCGTTTCACTGTTAGAAGTTAGATCGCCTTCGGCTGTTAGAAGTTAGACCATGGCTTTCTATCAGGAATCATATCATTATTGTGCGTTTATTGTGCGTTTATTGTGCGCTTATTGTGCGTTTATTGTGCGTGAATAGTGCGTCTATTGTACGTGATTGCCAAGTAAATTATAGCGTTTACCATTGCGCAGAATATACACTCGTCCATTTTGCAACACCTTTGTTGGTAAATCGGAAACAAGCACTTCTTCGGTTGCTGTACCAGTTTCCATATACACTGTGATGATTTTGGATGGCTCGGTGAATCCATCTTCCCCTACCGCCATCACACGAATATACCAAGTACCAGGGGTTACTTCATCAAAAGTATAAGAAAATACATCAATCTCCTCTATTATACCTCGCTTCGTAAAACGACCTGGGAACGAAGTTGCAGTTGATACTTCCACACGGAAGCCAGAAGAAGCCTGTTTATCCCATTCCACATACAATTGGTTACCCGCTATATGCTCTCCATCAGTCGGTGAGATAATCACAGGGATTGGCACAAACTGTGGCATTGTTCGGAAACGCACGATATTAGCAAGCACAAATTTATCCTCAAACTTCGCAGATACTCGTAAGTAGTAGTTGCGTGAAGCGATAAGGGTATCAGGCAAAGTATATCGTGGTGCGTTAGTAATGGCAGTGTGTATAATATCTGTCTTGTTGAATGCCGAAGTAGTAGCGAGTTCAAATGTGTACTCCACATTTTGCACTTGTACGCTATCGCAAATAAAGGTAGGAGAATAATCCGTGGTATCTCCATCTAATGGATATTGAATCTTGAAATAAGAGCCATGAAAAGAGTGCACTTTAGAGAAAGAATCTTCCTTATCTATACTACGTGTGCGCACACGCCAATAGAATGTACCCTCTGAATTGAGCCAATATATCTTACCCAAATAGAAAGTAGTGTCTGTGAGTTCATATTCATAATCCAATGTAGCAAAGTCTGGAGATTTCGACAATTGGAAGAAATAGGAATCAGCTCCTTCGACCGCATGCCATGTTGCATTACTTGGTAACAAGGTATGGGAATTCTCAATAGGCGATATGAGTTGCGCCTCAGGCGTCTTTCCCCATTGCGTATTATTGTATCTACGGGCAGGATATTCATTGCCATAACGATCCAAGACCGCCACAGCATACGTATAGCCAGCTGGAGTGGATACAGTAGGCACTTGGAAGGAGTTGGTGTATGCCGTTCCTAATAGATATTCACTCGTACCAGTAAGACCTAGAGTTGTTTTTGGATTTGTAGGGATACAATAAACCACATATCGCAAGTTCTCAGCAGGAGCATCCCACATCAACTTTTGACCATTCTTGCGCATATTGCTTACATATAAGCACTTATCTGTAGTGTACCACGACATCTGTGGAACAACCGCAGGACGAGTATATACATTATTCTTGATATACTGTATAAATCCTTTGGTATCTAATCCCTCACTCAAACCATACCAGCAACTACCAGGCGCTCCCATACGATCATAAAGGCGATTCAGTTCGGTTTGTGCGCCGATCTCATCCGCATAGAATTCAGTGGCAGACAACTGTGCACCATTTGGTTTTAAAGCACTCAAACTATGGCTCACATACATATGACGCCCAAAATGGCATGCCATATCTGACCACCATTTTGCAAGCAAGTCATAATTGGTATAAGAATCTATCTTCCAATAGATTTGTGGTGCCATATAATCAATTGTCTTCTCGTTGTACCATGCCAATGGATCAGAATAAATGCCATTGTATTGCCAGTCACCAGAAGGAGAAGGACAAGGCTCTACGCCATATACAGGAGCAGATGTATTATAGCTACCAGCCACACCTGCAGGTCCAATACCAAACGTAACCCATGGCTTGGTAGATTTGATCGTATCACGTACTTCACGCACCATGAGATTCACTTGCGCACGGCGCCAATCTGCTCTAGATAATGTTGTACCCGAGTTCTTGTAGAGTTCATCATCATAAGACAATTGATAACCCGATTGATAGAAATAGTCATCGAATAGTACACCATCCAAATCATAGTTCTCCACCATGTCTGCAATCACAGAGCAAATCTGTTTGCGCACTTCAGGCATTGAAGGATTGAGGATCGTAATATCGCCACATTTCACAAGCCATTCTGGATGCGTATAATGATAATCATTAGGTGCTTTACCATACACCGAAGATGTACCATATCTATATGGATTGACCCATGCATGTACCTCAATACCCTTAGAATGGGCATAGTCAATGAGCAATTGCAATGGATCATAAATAGGTTCACCACCGCGTGTACCAGTCAAGTATTGACTCCAAGGCTCGTACTTAGACTTATACATTGCGTCGGAGAATCCGCGCACCTGAAAGAATACGGCATTCATATTGGCCTCTGCTAACGAGTCAACAATCGCACGTAATTCATCTTGCTGCTTCAGTTGTCCCTTCTCCGTAGATTGGCTATGCGATTTAGGCCAATCAATTGCCCAAACTGTAGTAAGC
>ERZ808048.291-NODE-291-length-10520-cov-2.902040_pt1 | contig 10520 bp, 5 predicted proteins | sample MGYA00380197_ERZ808048 | MGnify/ENA primary metagenome ERZ808048 (study PRJEB31490, sample SAMN06133377) | cow dung metagenome | isolation source: M1 | host: cow | place: China: Chengdu | collected 2015-05 ... | reverse complement strand
CTCTGTAGTTGAAGGTGTTCAGATAGCCATCGCGTTCGAAGCCAAGCTTGCCCTCCTTGGGGTCAGCAAGATAGAAGTTGGTGTGCTTAGAACTGAAAAGCTTGGTACCCTTCTGTTCCTTTGCACCTGTAACCTTGAAAGACACGGTATAGTCATAACCGATTTCTTCATAAGGAATCGTTTCGCCAGCTTTTACTTCTGCAACTTCTGCAACGAGTGAATTCTTAGCGTCACCCAAACGTCCCAACCAGTTTACACCAGGAGCTTCGCTCAAATCTGCGCTCTTTGCAGACCATTCAGCATAGGGAAGAGAAGTCTTGCTTGCTGACCAACACTTCACGGCGAGTGTCTGAAGCGCGGGGAAGGTGCGGTGATGCACGTCGTAAGTAGAAATACCATTACCGTGGTGGTCGTTCCATACGGCAAACATACCGCCAAGGATGGCGGGGTCACCTTCTTCAAACTGCACACCGCCGATGTTTGCAGGTGTCCAGTGGTCATAGAGATAGTGGCAATTTAGGTAGTCGTAATAATAACCAGCAGCTGGCACGATATAAACAAGTCCGTCGGGGATAGAAACGAGTTTGTAACCCTGTTCCTTCATATCCTTAGGCTGAGCGAAGGGGTTGTGCCAAATGTTCATGATGACATTTTCGCTCTTCACGGGAGTTTCGCCCTTAGCGTGTGTCAATGCGCCCCAAAGCATGGCTTGCTTGCCGTAGCTTTCAACGAACTTGATGTAGTGGTCAGTAAATTCGCGGAACTTTTCTACCACCTTCTTATCGCGGTTGCTGTATTCGTCAGTACCGATGTTTACCTTCTTACCGCGGAACACGGGATTTTCACCTTCAAGATATTCGCGGAAGACGCTATCGATGAAGGGATAGGTTTCGGGGTGGAACATGTCGAGGTGGTCCATGCCGTAATCCTTACTACCGAGTTCGGGCTTGTAGTGTGCGAATGCCAAGCAGTGAGCGGGCACGTCAATTTCGGGGATGACTTCAACATAGTTGTTTTCACCCAAAATCTGAAGGTCGATGAATTCCTGCTTTGTGTAGTGACCGTCCTTAGCGGTAAGTCCAGGGTGTTGAGTGCTCTCAAGACGGAAAGCAGAAGGAGTCTTATCCCAATCGTTACCGAAGAATTGGCGGAAACCATTGTCGTTGAGGTGCACCTGAAGGGCATTCATCTTGTAATATGCCATTACCTTCACCAAGTCTTTGAGGTAATCAATGGGCATAAACTTACGCGCTACGTCAATCATGAAACCACGCAATTCATAAACAGGCACATCAACGGTTTCACCCTTAGGAAGCGCTGTGTTTTGCTCAGAAAGTTGGAGCAATGTACGAGTTGCCCAATAAGCACCTTGAGTTGTTGCAGCGGTCACGGTAATGTGCTTACCAATATTAAGACGGTAACCTTCCTTGCCCAGTTCTGCATCTTTCTTCTTCAACGTAAAGAGAATATCACCAGCCTTAGGACTACCCTTCTTCACAATAAGTGCCTTACCAAACATCGTTTCATAATCAGCAGCAAAAGCCTTTGCCACACGCATCAATTCCTTGTCGCTACCGCTTACGCGAACAACACCTGAAAGTGCAACTTCACCTTCAGCACCTACCCACGTCTGGAGTTCAGGCACTACGAAGGGTTTAGGATTGACTTCCGCATAAAGATTTGCAGAAGCAAACATCATGCAAGCACAGAGAAGCCACTTCCCCACTTGCTTTAAGTTTTTCTTCATAACAACTTAATTTTAAGTAATTTATAAGATTATAGAATGAAATAAAGTCCGTAGTTTAACGTATACATGTAAGTAGACCGTCCTACCCCACCATTACGTTTGTTTGACAAAGATAAACAAATATTTTCACATGCCAATAAAATCCCTCATTCAATGGAGCAAAAATACATTTAATTCCCCTGAATTTCTCATTGTTAAAAGTAGTTTCTCCCCACAATCTGTGATTATCTACATAAGACAACGTATGCAACTCAACTTTTTGTCTTTTTGTAAACTTAGGTACGCATTTTTGATAGAAGCATTGTAATCTAACTTATAAAATGTTAAAAATGCAACGTTTACCGCAGTTTTAACCAAAACGTTATATAGGTGTTTAAGTTTTTGTTTCGTACCTTTGCAGAGGTAAATTGGACGGATTACCTATGGTTCGTTTTACAAACAGTTTTTCAATGTTTTATGCACTAGGAAAGGCATTTGTTTGTTAGTGAGCAATGACGGTCTCAAAGTTCTGCCCAAGGAAACTAAACTAAATCCGACATAGGAAAAACTATCTCCGAGTTAAATTCAATTGTCTCCGAGTTAGTTAAAACTAAGTCCGAGTTAATTTTTAACAACTCGATATACCCCATAAGACTCAAGAAATCAATTAACAATAACTTAATAGTTACTCAATCAAAATGAAAAGCAAAATCGCTCTCTTTGGAATCGGTTGCTTAGTGCTCGCTTCTTGCGGTAAGCAAGAGATGCCCGCCGCAGACAACAAGCATGTTGTTGAAACGTTAGTTCCTCAACAAGCAGAAACCACAACTTCTTATCCCGCAACTATCCGTTCGTGTCAGGACGTAAATATCGTTGCCAAGGTAAGTGGTCACATCTTAAAGGTTTACGTCAACGAAGGTCAGGAAGTTCGTGCTGGTCAGGCGCTTTTCCTTATCGACCCCACCGTTTATCAAGCAGCTGCGAATGCCGCAGAAGCTGGTGTTAAGATGGCAGAAGCAAGCGTTGAAACTCAGCGCCTCAACGTTGAAAACAAGGAGATGCTCCACGCAAAGGGAATCATTTCTGACTTTGACTTGCGCGCTGCTAAGAATCAGTTGGCAACACTTGAAGCACAATTGTCTTCAGCAAAAGCACAGTTGGCAAATGCTAAGGACCAGTTGGCGTTCTGTACAATCACAAGCCCCACAGACGGTGTAGTGGGTCAAATCAATTACCGTCAGGGGACCCTCGCCTCTCCCTCATTGCCCAAACCCCTTACTGTAGTTTCAGATTTGCGCGAGATGTATGTTTACTTCTCAATGGCTGAAAAGCAGGTAATCAACCTCGGTGGTCAGAAGGCAGCATTGGAATCTTTCCCCGCCGTAGAACTTCGCATGGCTAATGGTCAGTTGTACAATACAACGGGTAAGGTTTCTGCCATCAGCGGTGTGATTGATGCCAATACGGGTTCATTGCAGGTTCGTGCTAACTTTAGCAACCGTGAACGCATCTTGCGTAGCGGCGGTACTGGTACGATTGAAGTACCTACTCGCGACACTGCTGCCGTTATGGTGCCCCAGATTGCTGTAGTTGACGTTCAGGAAAAGAAGTTCGTCTACACACTCGGTGAAGACAACAAGGTGAAGTACACAGAAATTAAGGTACTCTCTCAAAACAATGGTCAGTCATACATCGTCACTGAAGGTGTTAAGCTTGGCGACCGCATCGTTGTAGAAGGTGTTACACGCCTTAAGGACGGCATGGAAATCACCCCTATCACCGCCGAAGAACGCAAGGCTATTGAAGAGAAGTCACAACAGCACATGGCTGAAAAGAAACTTCCTGGAGCAGAGTAAAGATGAAAGATAAAAGGGTAAAGATAAAAGAGTAAAGTTACCATGCGGTGTGCAACCGTTTATCTCTATGCCCTTCTCGTCTACTCGTACCTCGTTTACTCGTCTACTAAAAATCTAAACTACAAATGAGACTCGATACATTTATCAATCGCCCGGTGCTTTCTACGGTTATCTCTATCGTGATTGTCATCCTTGGGGCAATCGGTTTGGTTTCTCTGCCGATTACACAGTATCCCGAAATTGCTCCTCCCACCATTCGCGTAACGACCTCTTATCAGGGTGCGAATGCGCAGACGGTGTTGAACTCCGTAATTATCCCCCTTGAAGAACAAATCAATGGTGTGGAAAACATGGATTACATGTCGTCAAGTGCAACAAATACGGGTAACGCAACCATCACCATTACCTTTAAGCAAGGTACCGACCCCGACATGGCGGCGGTGAACGTGCAAAACCGCGTATCAAAGGCACTCGGTTTGCTTCCTGCAGAAGTAACGCGCGTAGGTGTCATTACACAGAAGAGTCAGAGTTCAATGCTTATTGTATTCTCACTTGTTGACGTGGAAGACCGCTACGACTTTGCCTTCCTCGAAAACTACGCAAAGATTAACGTATTGCCTCAAATTCAGCGTGTACAAGGTGTAGGTGACGCCATGGTAATGGGTGCCGACTACTCTATGCGTATTTGGCTCGACCCCGAAAAGATGGCTGAATATGGTTTTGTACCCACAGACATCTCGGGTGTGCTCTCTGACCAAAATATTGAAGCGGCTCCTGGTACTATTGGTGAACGTAATAACAATACGTACCAATACACCATGCGCTATCGTGGTCGTTTGACTTCACCCGAGCAGTTTGAAAATATCGTACTCCGCTCAAACGAAGACGGTGGTGTAATCCGCCTTGGCGACGTTGCTCGCATCGAACTCGGACGTATGACTTACGGGTTCATGGGTAAGGTAAACGGTCACAACGCCGTAACTTCAATTATCTTCCAGGCTGCAGGTTCTAACGCTACGCAGATTATTAAGGACATTGAAGCTTTGATTGAAGAAACAAGCACATCGTTGCCTCCTGGTCTTGAATTCATCATCTCTCAGAATGCCAACGAATTCCTCTTCGCTTCTATTCACGAAGTAGTAAAGACATTGATTGAAGCCTTTGTATTGGTGTTCCTCGTGGTGTACATCTTCCTTCAGGATTTCCGCTCTACGATTATCCCTGCCATTGCAATTCCCGTTGCGCTCATTGGTACCTTCTTTGCCATCAACATTATCGGTTTCTCGCTCAACTTGCTGACGCTTTCGGCACTCGTGCTGGCCATCGCCATTGTAGTCGACGACGCCATCGTGGTGGTGGAAGGGGTGCACGCGAAGTTGGACCTTGGTTATAGTTCTTCTCGCAAGGCATCAATCGATGCGATGAGCGAATTGGGCGGTGCTATCGTTTCTATCACCTTGGTGATGATGGCCGTGTTTATCCCCGTAAGTTTCATGGGTGGTACGGCAGGTGTCTTCTACCGCCAGTTTGGTATCACGATGGCTATTGCCATTGGTTTCTCTGCGCTCAACGCCTTGACCCTCTCTCCTGCCCTTTGTGCTATCATGCTCAAGAGCCACAATGAAGAAGGTCACGAACGTTCAACATCTGAAAAATTGGGCATCGCATTCAATGCCGCTAAGGATGAAATGGCAGGTCGTTACGACCGCGTGATGAACCGCCATAATTCTTTCCTGACCTATACTTTGGTAATCGTAGCTGTATTAGGCATGATTTTCGGAGGTTTCACTTCTGGTTGGTTGTTAGCAATCCCCTTCGTAGTCATTGCTATTTGGGGTATGATTCGCCTCACGGATAAGGGTTTCCACGAAAACTTCAACCATAGTTTCGAAAACATGATTCAGCGCTATAAGAATGGTGTGATTTTCTTCGTAAAGCGCCCCATCTTGTCTGCTGTATTTGTTGCATTGAGTTTAGTAGGTCTCGTAGCTGCCATGAATTTGACACCTACGGGTATGGTTCCCTCAGAAGACACAGGTTCTATTATGGGTGCCGTAGCAATGCCTCCCGGTACTTCCCAAGACAAGACTGAAGAAGTTTTGACGCAGGTAAACAACTTGGTACAGAGTTCTCCCCTCGTTCAGAGTTCTACGATGATTTCGGGTTACTCTTTCGTAGGTGGTCAAGGCTCTTCTTACGGTTCGTTCATCGTAAAGTTAAAGCCATGGGAAGAACGTAATCCTTTGACAGAAAGTGCGACGGTAGTATTTGCAAACCTCTACCTCGAAAGTCAGAAGGTGTTTAAGAACGCTCAGGTGCTCTTCTTCCAGCCTCCTATGATTCCTGGTTACGGTGCTACAAACGGTTTCGTTATCAACATGCAGGACCGTACCGGTGGTGAATTGCTCCGCTTCCAGCAGGTAACTGAAGACTATCTCGCAGCCCTCTTGAAGCGCCCCGAAATTGGTTCGGCACAAACGAACTTTAATACGAAGTTCCCCGAATATATCATTGATATCGACGCTGCTAAGTGTAAGCGTGCAGGACTTTCACAATCCGACATCCTCTACACCCTTCAGGGTTATTACGGTGGTCTTTACTCAAGTAACTTCAACCGCTTTGGTAAACTCTACCGTGTCATGGTTCAGGGCGAACGCGTTGACCGCTCAAATCTTGAGTCGCTTAATAAGATTAAGGTGCGCAATGCCAAGGGTGAAATGGCTCCCATCTCTGAATTCGTAACCATGACTCCCAGCATGGGTCCTGACATCATCAACCGTTTCAACATGTACACCTCTATCACGGTGAATGGTTCACAAGCAGAAGGTTATACATCTGGTCAGGCTATTAATGCTATTAAAGAAGTGGCAGAGGAAGTACTCCCCGATGGATACTCATTTGAATTCTCTGGGCAGACACGTGAAGAAGCAGAAACAAGTGGTAGCACAACCGCCATCGTATTCGTACTCTGCTTCGTGTTCATTTACCTCTTGCTCGCCGCTCAGTATGAAAGTTACATGCTTCCCTTCGCCGTATTGCTCTCTGTGCCCTTCGGTTTGGTTGGTTGCTTCATCTTCCTCCATTTGATGGGATTAGGTGCCCCCGTTTTCTCAGCCGCAGAAAACAACATCTATGTGCAGATTGCCATGATCATGTTGATTGGTCTTTTGGCAAAGAATGCGATTTTGATTGTTGAGTTCGCCCTTGACCGTCGTAAGATGGGTATGAGCATCACAAATGCTTCCGTGCTCGGTGCTGCCGCTCGTTTGCGTCCGATCCTCATGACCTCAATTGCCATGATCGTAGGTTTGCTTCCCTTGATGTTTGCCTTCGGTGTAGGTGCTAATGGTAACCGTGCGTTGGGTACTTCTGCTATCGGCGGTATGCTCATCGGTATGATGTTCCAAATCTTTATCGTACCCGCACTCTTCGTAATCTTCCAGGCACTTCAGGAACGCATCAAGCCTATGAGATGGGAAGATATGGATACGACTGAGGCTGAAGCCGACTTACAACAGTACTCAAAGTAAATATAGCTAACGAGTCTTTTAGGTACAGGTAAACAAGTTACCCTCTGGAAGGAAACAAGCAAGTAACAGACCGAAAGGTTCTCGTTTACGCGTACCTAAAAAACTCGTACCTTAAGGAACAATGAAAAAGATTATTTTTCCCCTTATAAGTGTCGCTCTTCTTACCAGTTGCGGAATTTTCAAGAACTACAAGCGTCCTGAAGCATTCGCTAACGTCACAGAAAACATCTATCGCGACACCACTTCTATGACAGCCGTTCTCGAAACTGCTGATACAGCTAATTTCGGGAACACTCCCTGGCGCGAAGTCTTTACCGACCCCAAACTTCAAGCACTTATTGAAAAGGTGTTGGTAAGCAACGACATGCAAAAGGCAGATATGAACATTGAGAAGGCGAAGGCATACCTCACCATCTCAAAGTTGGCATACATTCCCTCACTCGTTTTTGCACCTTCGGGTGAACTTACTTCTATCGACCATTCTAAGGCGGTACAGACTTACACTTTGCCCATTTCAGCATCATGGAACATCGGTTCGTTTGGTTCGCTTCAGAATGCCAAGAAGTATGCGAAGTCAAACCTCTTCATGGCGAAAGCTGCCAAGCAGGCTACTCAGACAGCGCTCATCGCGGCTGTAGCACAGATGTACTACACCCTTCAGATGCTCGACGAGCAATATGCTACGGCTTTTGAAACTTCTAAACTTTGGGAAAAGAACGTTGAAGCGATGAAGGCTATGAAGGAAGCGGGTATGGTAAACAACGCAGCTGTGGCTCAGGCAAGTGCTAACTACCACACCCTCTGCGCTACGCTCCCTACCCTTCAGAATAGTATCCGTCAGACAGAAAACGCTCTTTGCGTACTTCTTGCCGAAGCGCCTCATGCTATTGACCGCAACGCGTTTGGCACCTACGATTTCCCTGAAAGCATGCAGGTAGGTATCCCCGTTCAGTTGCTCAGCAACCGCCCCGACGTGCGCATCGCTGAAGCACAACTCGCCGCTGCGTTCTATAATGTTAACATCGCTCGCTCTAAGTTCTACCCCTCAATCACCATCTCAGGTGTGGCAGGATGGACTAACAATGTTGGTGCCGTAGTGAATCCTGGCAAATTGTTGCTTAATGCCGCAGCAAGTCTTGCTCAACCGCTCTTCATGAACGGTCAACTCGTAGCAAACCTCAAGGTGTCAAAACTCGACTACGAAGCTGCAGCTCTTGACTTCCACGATGCTGTGCTCAAGGCTGGTGCAGAAGTAAGCAATGCGCTTTCTGACTTCCAAACGGCGCACCTCCAACAACAGGAGCGCGAGAAGCAAGTTCAAGCCCTTGAAACGGCAACTGAAGAAACCCTCCTACTCTTCCAACATTCTAACACAACAACTTACCTCGAAACCCTCACCGCACAACAAGGTCTCCTTTCGGCAAAGATGTCACTCATCACGGATAAGTACAACAAACTCAATGCCGGCATCAACCTCTACAAGGCACTCGGAGGAGGAAGAGAGTAAAAACAACAATTAAGGTCATAAGGTTTTAAGGTCTTGAAGTTATAAGGAACGTTGCGGACCGAATGCTCCTCAAAACAAGACCTAATAACCTCACTCCTCAAAACCTTAAAACCTAACAACCTCAAAACCTAACACATCATGATTAGTCCATTAGCATACGTTGACCCAACAGCGAAGTTGGGCAATAATGTAGAGGTTAAACCCTTTGCATACATTGAAGCGGGTGTAGAAATTGGTGATAATTGTGTAATCATGCCCCACGCCTCAATCCTTGAAGGCACAATTATGGGTAAGAACAACATCATTTACCAGAATGCCGTAATCGGTGCTACGCCTCAAGACTTCCACTATCAGGAAGGTCACCCCCATCGTGTCATCATCGGCGATGACAACCGTATCCGCGAAAACGTCGTTATCGCAGGTTCTTCATACGACAACCGTGCCACAGAGATTGGCAACGGAAACTTCTTGATGGATAAGGTACACATCTGTCACGACACCAAGATTCACAACCACTGTGTACTCGGTATTGGTGTAAACATCGCTGGCGAATGTGAGATCCACGACTACTCTATTCAGAGTTCCTACGTGCAGGTGCAACAACACGTGCGCATCGGTCGCTACTCACTCATCCAAAGCGGTTGCCGCGTACAGAAGGATGTACCCCCCTACATCATCATCGGTGGAAACCCCGCGAAATATCATGGCATCAACACGTTCGTGCTTAAGCATGTGAACGTTGACGAAAGAACTCTTCGCCACATCGTTAATACGTATCGACTCATATATGCTGGAAACTTCAGTATGGAAGATACAATCATCAAGATTCGCGAGCAAATTCCTAATAGTGAAGAAATTGATCAAATCGTCAACTTTATCGAAAATTCAAAACTCGGTATTGTTAGACACATGAAGGAAGAAGAATAAAGGTAGACATAGCAAAAAGAAGAGTGACGTGTTCGTAATTGAACATCATCACTCTTCTTTTTTTTACTTGTTATTTCATACCCGCAAAAATTTAGAAGGTATGAACAAATAATCCACTTCTCAGTTTCGGTTCAAACCAAGTGGCTTTAGGGGGCATTATTTGTCCTGCGTCTGCAATGTCAATGATTTGCTGCATCGTTACGGGGTAAAGCGCTAAGGCGCATTTCATTTCTCCACTATCGACTCTACGCTTGAGTTCGTCTAAACCTCGGAGTCCTCCCACAAAGTCAATGCGCTTATCGGTGCGCAGGTCTTTAATGCCGAGGATTTCGTCGAGTATCAATCTGCTTGAAATATCTACGTCGAGCACTCCGATGGGGTCGTGCGGATTGTAAGTGCCTTCCTTCGCCCTCAGGGCATACCACTCCCCTGCCAGATAAAGCGAGAATTCGTGCAACTCCTGGGGGGCGTAATTGTCAGTACCTTTCTTTTCAACGGTGAAGTTGTTGCTCAAAGCAGATAAATTACCTCCGACAATTCCGATCGGGCTACCCTCCTCTCTGCTCGAGCGCCGTCCCGATGTTTTGGAGAGCTACTATGCTGTCGAGAAGGCGGCCGCCGAGGTCAATTTGAAACGTGCGGCCCGCTTCCCTTCATTAGCATTAACCGCTTCAGGCGGTGTGCTCTCTTCAACAATAAAAGGGCTGACGGCTGATAATCCCTTTTCGTGGAGTGCCGCTGTAAAACTTCTCCAGCCGATATACGCTTTTGGAAAGTTGAAACGAGATGAATTGTCAGCACGTGAGGGTTACTATCAAGCCATAAAGCAATATGAGCAATCAATCTTGCAAGCTTTTGCAGATGTCAGCGATGCATTGTCGCAGATATCAACCTATGGGCGCGAGGCCGATAGATACGCCTCGATGGTTGCCTCTGATCAACGTATTTTGGAGATGTCTGCAGCACTTTATCGC
>ERZ808048.290-NODE-290-length-10551-cov-4.228184_pt1 | contig 10551 bp, 10 predicted proteins | sample MGYA00380197_ERZ808048 | MGnify/ENA primary metagenome ERZ808048 (study PRJEB31490, sample SAMN06133377) | cow dung metagenome | isolation source: M1 | host: cow | place: China: Chengdu | collected 2015-05 ... | reverse complement strand
TGTGAACCTGTCCTGTCTCAGCAAATGTTGAAAGGTCCGCGTCCGATGGACTGATTGGACCTTCAGGGTGGCTGTGTGCAGTTCCGACAAAACCCATTCCAAGAGGAATCATGTCCATGAATATGGACGCTGAATCTTCGCCGGTGACTGTGCCTGCTATAGGATAGACGGTGTTGATAACTCCGCCTTCTGCCCCAAGCATTACCATGTATTCATTCGGGTGTGAGGACTTTCCCATTTCCAGAAGGAGCATAAGGGTTTCTTTCTCTATCCCGCGGACAAACATGCAGTTAGATATATTGGCACGCAGATATGATAATCTAATCTATGAGTGCGGTGGTATTCGACGGCGAGGATATTCCATTAACAATCATCCGTTCTGCGAGGCGGAAGACGATTGGACTCACCGTAAAAGAATCAGGAGAGGTCATCCTAAGGATTCCGCCGCACGTTACAGAAGAAAAAGCCGTTTCATTTGCTCAAAGCAAGGCCGAGTGGATTGTCCGCCATCGACTAAAGTTCCAGAGCAGAACACAGGTTGAGAGATTTTACGCAGACGGCGAGAAGATTCCATTCCTCGGACGGGAACTTACAATCCGCCGCATTGAAGGAGATAAGGTCAGAGCAGAAATTTTGGAGGGTGAACTGTTACTTACAGGCCCTGCCGGAACAGAAGCTGATGTCTTCCGTGAGGCTGTGATTTTTCTTTTCCGCCGTGAGGGGTTGAAGCATCTTCGACCGATTGTATCAGAGGTCGCAAAAGCAGCTGGTGTTGAGCCTCCTATGCTTCGAGTACGCGAACAGCAGAGGAAGTGGGGGTGCTGTACTCCGAAAAACGGTATTATTTTGAATGTGCGTCTTCTTTTGGCACCGGAACCGGTTATCAGGTATTTAGTGGTGCATGAAGTAGCGCATTTAGAGCATCGGCATCATCAGGATAGTTTCTGGGCTGAGGTCGAAAGGCTGATGCCAGAGTTTCAGGACGCAGAACGTATTCTAAAAGAGCAGGGCTGGATGTGGGTTTTCTAACCCTTAGAGAACAAAAACGAAAAACGCATACAGCAAAGCCGCCACAACTCCGCCGGAAAGTGTTGCTAAAAGATTCGTTCCCGAGTTTCCAAATACCCCGCGGTTCTCTAAAACCGCACCGTATAAACTATCCAGATTAGTACCTACAACTCCGGCAACAGCTGAAATAACACAAACATACCACGGAGCGATTCCAAGAAGGAAACCAAGCCCTGAAATAATCAAAGCTCCGACAACACACGCCGCCTCACCGACAAGTGTCACCCCTCCGTTTGTTCCGGGCGGACAACGCTTCAAAGTCGTAATCATAACCGGATTTCCGCCTGTCACTCCAATCTCGCTTGCAAGAGTGTCCGCTGTCGCTGTCGAAACAGAACCAAGAAACACTGCCGCATAAATCATATCGCCTGTAACTCCGAAAAGAATCGCTGCGGCAACACCAACTCCTGCATTCGCAAACGCATTCTTATACCCGCGTTTACCGTGCTTACCCTGCGCAACCCCTAAAAACTCCTTCTCTGAATACTTAAACTTCGTAAACGCAGAGCCTAAAATAAAGAACACCAGAATAACAATGAACCACGAAACAGTGCCAGTAAACGAGATAAGAATAACTCCGAAAAGAACCGCAGAGAATACCCCTGTTAAATCAATAGTCTTTGCACGGTACGCAAAATATCCAAAAGCCGCACAAAGAAGAATCGCGAATGCCAGGGTTCTCAGGTCAACTAAGAACTCCAGATCCTCGAAGAGAACTATAGTCATCGAAACCCCGACTAAGCTCAGCATCGAACCGTCCTCGCGTTCTCCTAAAATACTTCGAAGCATAAGAAGCACAAGAATGGCTAACGAGCCTACAAGCGGCTCAAACTCCTTCGTATAAAGCATCGCAAAGATAAGAGCCGCGGCAGACCCTGCGCCAAACACAGCCAGAGAATGACCTGTCTTTACCGAAAGTGTTCGAAGCAGCTCTCCAAACAGCACCATCACAAGAGGGCCGAAGAAGGCTGATGCCGGAATGATACCTATTCCATATAGAAGAGATAAAACCGCGGCACCGATTGAAAAGTAGCGGATATTTCCAACAAAATACATCAGTGCCGAGAAAATGATTCCAACGAGAGCTAAAATACGGTAATCAACAAAGGGCGATGCGATAAGCAAAGCTGTCGAGCATGAAAGCAGAATCAGCTGTTTTCTTATCACATCCATGAATAGTATTTGTTTGTCTGTCTCAGACAATAAAGATTATAGTCGAATCAGACATTCGGACTGTCGATATCAGCATAATACGGCTTGATATCAAGGACAGGAGTTCCGTCATACATCTCAAGCCCTCGAACAGAAAGCCTGTTGCCGTTAATTTCCAAAAGCTTTACAAGAGTTAAGGAGATTGGATTGGGACGAGCCGGGCTTCTTGTCGAAAAGACACCGCGTGGAGACTCATTCGAATCGCCTCTTGGTTTTGTCAGAAGAGTGATTCTGTCTGATTTGTCAAACCAGCAGAGAACAAAGATGTCGTCTCCTTCAGACAAACCACCCAATGCTTTGGAAAACTCAGGATAAATTTCAAGCTCGCTGATGTCATTTGTAATTCTGCCCTGCCTTGGTGCTGAGCCCTTTTCTTTGTACGGAGAGTGAACGATTCCAACAGGTGTACACACCGGCTTTGGAACACAGCGGCGTTCATCTTCTCTTTTCCTTAGCATATCAAGAGCCTGATTGCACATCCAGTCGCATGAACTGACATACGGATTCTCACGCGGCACGTGAGTATATGAAACCGCGGCATAATCCTTTGAGAGCCTCATCACTTCCGAGTAGAGAGGTTTTAAGGATGGAGAACGCACAGCATACTGACCTGTCACCTGCCTTATCATCAGTTCACTGTCCGAGTACACATCAAGCTCAGTTTCTTCTGCTGTGCAGTATTTTTTCGCTGAACGCAGAGCATTGATTAATGCCGTATACTCTGCGAAATTATTTGTATTCTCACCGGCTCCGGCAGATTCAGCCTCTAAAACCTCTAATCCGTCAAGAATAATCCAGGCACATGCAGCAAGCCCCGGATTGCCGCGGGATGCTCCGTCAGTATATATTGTAAGCTTCTTCATTTTTTGCCCCTATCCATAATCTATTAATCTTTCCTGCTGATGTATGAGTATGGATTCAATCACTATTAATCTTGGCGTAAACGGCATCACCCCATCAAGCACCTTAAACGGAGGAAACATCTCACCAAGAATCATGCTCGAAGGAGTTCCAAAGGACCTTCAGTACTTAGCAGTTATTGTTCAGAATAAGTCAGGAGAAGAGAAGAACAAGTGCATCTGGGTAATCTGGAACATCCCGTCAGTGGGTCATGTACCGCCCGGATATGAGGAGGGGCCTGCTCCAAAGTTCCCGTTCCCGGCAGTACAGGGAGTTAACGACTTTGGAGAGCACATGTGGCATGGACCATCCCCGGGACTTGGTGTTCGGGACAAGCTCTTGTTCCAGGTCTTTGGAAGAAACGACCGCCTTGTGCTGTCTCCGGATTCCACCATGGACGATGTAATCATGGCCCTTCGTGACGGAAACACCGTGGCATACGGAAGTGCAGAGTACTTCTACCACGGATAATTTTTTTGAAAAAAAAGTATTAAATCATCTTCAGGCTCTCTAAGTCCTGATAGATTTTATTTACAGCACGTTCTGCATCGCCGCTGACTTTTCCGCCGGTGATAATCAGTTTTCCAGAGCCGAACAGAAGAACAACTACCTTCGGGTCATCCAAGCGGTACACAAGTCCCGGGAACTGTTCCGGCTCGTACTCGATTTTATCGAGCGTTAAACTCATTGCGATTTTATTTAAGTTGATGCGTGAACCAAGGTCTGCGGATGTTACGATATTCTGGATACTGTATGTCGGGTTGTCGTTAATCTCGACCTTTAAATCCTTCATCAGCTTGACAAGGGCATCAAGACCTTCAGCAAGACTTGGAATACTTTTTGCACCGGTTAAAACAACTTTTCCGGAGCCGAAAACCAATGCCGCAATTTTTGGCTCCTGCATGCGAAGCACAACACCCGGGAAGCGCTTCTTATTATACTCAGCTCCCGGAATCTGTGCCGCAAGAGAGACAAGGTCCAGAGAATCGCTGAGCTTTGTTGATGCTACGACATTTTCAATTTTCAATGACTCAGCAGGAAAAGTTGACATATGTTATAATTTAACACACAGCTATATAAATACTCGGTTTGTTTGAGAGTTAAAAAAGAAGGGATAAATGCCCGCATCGGCATTCTGGTATGATGATTTTAGTCGTATTCACGCCAGGTGTGACGGCACTTGGTGCAGCGGAAGAATCTGACTTCGGATTCATCTGCGCTTCTAATCTGTCTAAGCCACCATTCTGCAAGGTCGTGACCGCAGTTTGGACAAGTGACAGCAAGGGTCGGTTTAGTTCCAATGTTTTCGTCGCCGTCAACGATTAAGATATCGTTCTCCTGCATGTAGGCAACTTTCTTCATCTGCTCTTTTTCTTTTGCAGTGATTTCTTCTGCGTAGCCGCATTTGGAGCAGGTGAGTTTGCCATCCTTGGACTTCATGAGTTTCCCGCATTCTGGACAGAACATCATAGAATATAAAGTTGTACCTCGTGCTTAATAGTATTTACGGACAGAAAGCCCCTGCCCATTGAATAAAGACTATAATCCTATAGGGAAATACAGTTATCTGATTATGCTTGATATCCTGAAAGTCATATGCTTCATGACTGCACTTATCTGCTTTGTGCTGTTCTATATCCCGGGCAAATATCAGAAATATTTTGGAATTGCCGCGTGGTCAGCCCTTGTTGCCGGATTTGTGTGCATGCTTCCTGAACTTATCTTCCATGAAGGAAATGTGTTTTATCCGGTTTTGATTGTTCTTTGTCTGCCGCTTCTCTATATTACAATTAATCGTCTTTTAGCAGATAATGAGCCGGTTCAAAACTTTACACGCGGAGCAGGTGTTGCCGCGATTATTTACGCGCCGTTTGCTATATTTGAGCCTCTCGGACGCTGGCTTATCGAGACGGTGGTTTTCTTTGTTCAGCAGTTTTTCCATCTGATTGATTATCCGTTTAAGATGTATGCCTGGAATATGTTTGAGTCTGTGTGGCTGATTCCGGGATATGCGCACGGATACAGAGATCAGATTATTCTCGGATGTACAGGAATTACAGCCATAGCCATATTAATCGGGGTTGTTTTCCTGACTAAGACGTCCTGGGGCAAGAAGATTGCGTTAATTCTTCTGGTGAGTATTCCAATCTATGTGGTAAACGTTTTCCGCAATGTGTTTGTGATTATGGCTTACTTCGGTCAGTGGTTCCCGTGGTTTGAGGATGTTGTAACGCATCCGACAATTCCAGGCTTTGCAAGTTATTTCTGGTCGCATAATGTGATGTGCGAAGGCGGAGCTTTCCTGCTGATTATCCTGATTGCTTTCCTGATGTTTAAGTTCTCGCCGGGTCTGCTTTCGAGTATCCGCGATATTTTGGATGTGTATGTTACAGACCTTCGCGCTCTGGTGAAAAAGAGATGAGCTGTCCGTTCTGCGGAGGAGAGGGAGAAATCCTTGGAAATGAGCTGGCATTTGCAAGATATGATGCGTTCCCGGTCTCCCCGGGACACCTTTTGGTTATCCCGAGACGACACGTTGCAGACTGGTTTGATTTAACAGATGAGGAGCAGGAAGCAATCTTTTCCCTGATTCGCGAGGGAAAAGCTCTGCTTGATGCTGAATTTTGCCCGGATGGATATAATATCGGAATCAACTGCAAAGAAGCGGCAGGCCAGACGATTTTCCATGTGCATGTGCATCTGATTCCAAGGTACGCAGGCGATGTGGAAAACCCGCGCGGAGGAGTTCGCGGGGTTATTCCGGAAAAAAGGAATTATCCTTAACTTTTTTCAAGTCCTAAGAAACATTGAGGCGAGTTTTTCCTTCGAGAGAACAAGTGCTGTAGGTCTTCCGTGAGGACATGTATATGGAGAATCAGTCTCCGAAAGCTGTCTTAAGAGACGCTCCATCTGGTTTTTGGTAAGAGGTGTGTTTCCTTTGACAACAGCCCGGCAGGCTACGGTTTTTACAACCCTGTCTAAAACGCGCTCAGGGTTTTTCTCGGTGATGCCTGCGGCTTCGGCGATAATTTCATGAATGACTTTTACATCACCAAGTGTTGAGGAGATTACAGGAACCGAGCGAACCGCCCAGACATCCTGCCCGAATGGTTCGATGACATAACCTGCCTGTGCTAAGATTTCCGAAAGTTCAGGCATGCGTGCAGATTCTGCCCGAGATAGTGTGAGAGTTACAGGTGCTAAGAGTTCCTGAGATGCCTTCTTTTCCTCGACTTTCTTTAAGAGCTGATCGTACATTACACGCTCGTGTGCTGCATGCTGATCTACGATTACAAGCTCACCCTTCGCATTCCGGCAGGCGATGTATGTGTCCCCGATCTGTCCTAAGACCTCAGGCACTTCAACGTCTGCCTTTTCTTCTGCCGAAGTCTCAGTACGCCTTAACTGAATCTCGGTCTGGCGAAGTGCTGAGCGGACAGGCTCTGCCGGTGCCTGCGGTGTCAGATAAGACATGACAGCTTCATGCAGGCTGCGTTTTGGAGATGGAGTCTGCTCCGCAGGCACATATGTCTTTTCCGCACGCACTTCTGCTTCCTCCTCTTTCTTTTCCTCGAAGAGTTTCTGCTGTTCAGGCTTTGCCGATGCAGGAGCTGCGGAGAAGATTTCGTCATCATGAAGAGCAGTATATACGGCGTCTCGAACTGCTGAACCCACATCCCTTTCTCTTGAAAGGCGCACCTCGCGTTTGGTCGGATGTACGTTGACATCCACTTCGCGCGGGTCGATTTTGATGTCTAAAAATGCAGCAGGATACATGCCCTTTGGAAGAAGCGTGCCGTACCCTTCGCGAACAGCCCACTGAAGAGACTTGGATGTAATCTGGCGGCCGTTGATTGTCAGATAGAAGCGGGTAGGAGTTGGGCGCATGTTGCATCCGGGCTTTGAAACATAACCTGAAACCTCGGCGATGCCTCCTGTTTTTTCGACCGGAAGCAGGTCGCGGGCGAAGGTTGTTCCAAAGACTGCCGCAACAGCGTCAGGATAAGAGCCTGTGCCGTAGGTTCTAAATCTCTCCTTTCCCTGATAGAGGAGAACAAAGGAAATTTCGCGGTGGGCGAGAGCGATTCTTTCGACCATGTCATAGATGTGCGAAAGCTCAGTAGATACTGAACGCTGGAATTTGCGGCGTGCCGGGGTGTTGTAGAACAAGTCCTCTACAATTATCGTCGTTCCTTCAGGTGCTCCGACAAAGGTCTGGCGGATGAGCTCTCCGCCATGGATTACGACCTGCACTGCTTCCGGTTCAGAAGAGCCGCGTTCTTTCGAGGTGAAGGTCACCTTCGAAACAGCGGCAATACTTGCTAAAGCTTCGCCTCTGAATCCGAGAGTTACAATCTCTGCGAGGTCATCGGGTTTTGAGATTTTGCTTGTTGCATGCTGACGGAATGCAAGAACTGCATCTTCTGCGCTTAGTCCAATGCCGTCGTCAGTAATGGAAATCCGCTTCACTGCCGCGGTGTCTGCGGCGAGGTCGATTATAATTTTCTTTGCCTTTGCGTCAACTGCGTTTTCGACAAGCTCCTTTACTACAGATGCCGCACGCTCGACCACTTCGCCTGCTGCTATGTGGTTGATTGTTTCCTCATCGAGAACACGTATTTTTCCCATTACTTCTTCTCCATTAAGGCTTTGAGTTCGTTGACGAGCATTAATGCCTGCATCGGTGTGATGTCATTCGGATTTACTTCTTTCAGGCGTTCTTCGACCGCAGAGGGTTTAGTTTCTGCCGGTGCGGAGTCGAAGAGAAGCATCTGGGTGTAGTACTTCTGACCGCCTGATACTGCGTCCTCGCGGAGTGCGGACTTTAAGACTTCTTCGGCTCTTGTTAAGACTTTCTTTGGAACGCCGGCAATTTTTGCGACATGGATACCGTAACTTCTGTCAGTCGCTCCCGGGATGAGTTTTCTAAGGAATGTGATGTCGTGTGCGTCCTCTTTTACTGCGAAGTGGTAGTTTTTGACGCGGCGAAGTTCGCTCTCAATAGATATGAGCTGATGGAAGTGCGTTGCAAATAGTGTCCTGGGGCCTGCCGCACCTTTTCCATGCAGGTACTCGAGAACAGCGCGTGCGATTGAGTATCCGTCCACAGTGCTTGTTCCGCGGCCGATTTCGTCTAAGAGGATGAGACTTTTTTCGGTTGCGTTGTTTAAGATGTTTGCAAGTTCCAGCATCTCGACCATGAAGGTACTCTGACCTCCGGCTAAGTCGTCGGATGCTCCAACTCTTGTGAACACGCGGTCAACGATTCCAACTCTTGCAAAGCGTGCCGGGACAAAAGAGCCGGTCTGAGCCATGATTGCGAGAAGAGCAACGCTTCGCATGTAGGTGGATTTACCTGCCATGTTTGCTCCGGTTAAGATGAGAATCTGTTTTTCAACAGCACTCATCTCGGTGTCGTTTGGAACGTATCCTCCAGGTACTGCGTCTTCGACAATCGGGTGGCGTCCGTCACGGATTAGAAGCTCAGGGCTTTCGACAAGCTCAGGGCGTACATAATTGTTTGTTAAGGCAAGGTCTGCGAATGATGCAAGGTTGTCGATTATGCCGACAGCCGCTGCCGCAGACTGGAGTTCGCGGACGTGACCGCGAAGTGTTTCAATCAGTTCTTCGTAGAGCTGGATTTCGAGAGCAAGCATACGGTCATCGGCCTGAGCCATCAGTGCTTCACGCTCGCGAAGTGCAGGGATTGTGAAACGCTCGCCGTTTGCGGTTGTCTGTTTTCTTTCGTACTCGGCAGGTACTTTGTCTAAGTTTGCTTTCGTTACTTCGATGTAGTATCCAAAGACGTTGTTGTAGGCTATTTTTAAGGATTTGATGCCGGTTCTTTCGCGCTCGGTGTTCTGGAGTTCAGCAATCCAGCTTCTGCCGTTTGCAACAACGTCCCGGAGTGCATCCAGGTCTTCGCTGTAGCCTCCGCGAATGACATTTCCGTTTTTGTAAACTACCGGCGGCTCTTCTACGATTGCGGAGAGAATTAATTCAGAGATTCCGGCAAATTCAGGAATCTCTAAGAGTTTGTCTCGAAGAAGCCCGGCGGCTGATGCGAGTTCTTCTGCGAGAGCTGGTATGGCTGAAAGACTTGCGGACAGTGAGAGCAGGTCTCGAGGGGATGCGTTTCCATACGAGATGCGGCCTGCGATACGCTCAATGTCTGAGAGGCGCGAGAGTACACTGCGGACTGATGAGAGAAGAACAGGTCGTTCGACAAAGTACTGGACTGCATCGAGGCGGTAGTTAATTTCGGATGGAGAGGTCGATGGTCTTGTTAAGACGCTTCGAAGGGCGCGGGCACCCATCGGTGTCTTGGTTCTGTTTAAGAATCCGAAGAGTGTGGTGTCGTTTCTGTCTCCTCTAAGGGGGGTTAGGATTTCCAGGTTTCGAAGCGATACGGCATCGAGAATCATTGCGTCGGTGTCGTATTTTTTTGAGAAGCCCTGGATGTGTGATAGAGAGACCTTCTGTGTCTCTTTGCTGTAGCAGACAGCGGCCGCTGCCGCAGAGAGGCAAAGTTCTGAGCTTGTGTCAAATCCGTCTAAGGATGCTACGCCGAACTGTTCGCATAAGGTCTGCTCTGCGTTGTCGAAGAAGATGGAGCGTGCCGGTGTGAGGACACGGCCTGTTGATGCAAGGAACGGGATTAAGTCTGCCGGTGTGTCCTGCGGCACAAGGATTTCGAGCGGTGAGTAGCGTTCGATTTCTGTTGCGAGTGATGAGAAGCCTTCAGATGCGGGGATTTCTTTGATGAAGAATTCACCGGTTGTGATGTCGAGGAAGGCGAGGCCGATTATATTTTTTTTCAGGTCAGGGTTTGCCGCCATCAGATAGTGTGCTCCCTGTCCGGGGATTATGTCGGCGTCTATAGCTGTGCCTGGCGTTACTACGCGGATTACGTCGCGTTTTACGACTCCTTTTGCCTGTTTCGGGTCTTCTACCTGTTCACAGATGGCAACCTTGTATCCTTTTCGAACCATGCGGGGCAGGTATAAGTCTACGGCATGGTATGGTATTCCGGAGAGTGGAATCGGGTTTCCTTCGGGGTCTTTGGATCGGGATGTCAGCACCAGGTCAAGTTCGCGTGAGCATATTTCGGCATCTTCAAAAAAGGTTTCGTAAAAGTCTCCCATGCGCATGAACAGGATACAGTCAGGATACTGTTCTTTGAACATTTTTACCTGCTGCATAGCAGGGGTGAGCTTTTTTTCAGGTGCCATAGTGTTATAATATTGGCTTTTGGAAGGTAAGAGGGTTATTGAATAAAACTGTAAAAGAGTATGTTAAGAAACGGGCTGTGAAAAAAAGAATCAGCTTTACTGCTGAACAGATGCATAGATTTCCTGCATCCTCTGTTCA
>ERZ808048.289-NODE-289-length-10557-cov-7.386069_pt1 | contig 10557 bp, 7 predicted proteins | sample MGYA00380197_ERZ808048 | MGnify/ENA primary metagenome ERZ808048 (study PRJEB31490, sample SAMN06133377) | cow dung metagenome | isolation source: M1 | host: cow | place: China: Chengdu | collected 2015-05 ... | reverse complement strand
CTCTATCTCATCAAGCACAATGCGTTGGCAAATTACATGCCTAATGTAGAGCAATTGAAAGAGAACTGGACTTATACTACCAACGCTATCCAATCTGGCAAGGTTTGCGCTACCTTTGCGCTAGGCTTCGGTGGCGTAGCAGAAGCATTGGCTAAGATGAGTTTCGGTAACGAACTCGCAGTCGATATCCAAATCGCTGAGAACGAACTCTTCGACTATAACTACGGTTCTATCCTCGTAGAAGCAACCTGCGATCTAACTTCTAGCAGCGAAAGCGGTCTAACTTCTAACAGCGTAGCGATCCAATACTTGGGTGAAGTCACCGACGGAACCCACCTCGTTATCAATAACGAGCACATCTCTCGCGAGGCATTGCTGAAGGCATGCTGTGGTCAGTTTGATAAGATTTATCCATCTGCAGTCGTTGCGCAGCATCAAGCATTGATGCCAGCAGATACCGAGTCTCTAAACACTAAACACTCAACACTAAACTACAACGGCTCTGCCGTTGAGCATCCATTGGTGTACATCCCTGTCTTCCCAGGCACCAACTGCGACTACGACTCTGCCAAGGCATGGCGTAAGGCAGGTGCAGAGGTGGAGACTACTATCTTCCGCAACCTCACGGGCGAGGATGTCCTCTCGAGTATCGACGAGATGGTAGAGCATATCAACCGCTGCCATATCCTCATGTTTGCGGGTGGTTTCTCTGCGGGTGACGAACCAGACGGCAGTGGTAAGTTCATCGCCAGCGTGATCAACAACCAGAAGGTCGGCGCTGCTATCACAGCCCTCATCGACCGCGGTGGTTTGATCCTCGGTATCTGCAACGGTTTCCAAGCATTGGTTAAGAGTGGTCTCTTGCCTTACGGCAAACTCGGTATGGTTACTCCAGACTCTCCAACCCTCTTCCGCAACGATATCAACCGCCACATCTCGCAGATGGTAACGACTACTGTGGCTACCACCGCCAGCCCATGGCTCCGCGGCATGCAAGTGGGTGATACTCACTCTATTGCAGTCAGCCACGGCGAAGGTAAGTTCGTGGTGAACGAGGCGTTGGCAAAGGAGCTCTTTGAGAACGGACAAGTGGCCTTCCGCTATGCCGATCCTATGACGGGCGAAGCGACCATGGAGGCGCCTCACAACCCTAATGGTTCATATTATGCTATCGAGGGTATCATCTCACGCAACGGTCAGATCCTTGGTAAGATGGGTCACACCGAGCGCTGGGAAGAGGGCGTGTTCACCAATATCGCTGGCAACAAGTGCCAACCTCTGTTCGACAACGCAGTGGCATACTTCCGCAAGAAGTAATAGTACGAGATTAAATAACACCAAAAGCCATTTATGCTTCCACATAAGTGGCTTTTGATAAACAATACTATGATTACATTTATCATCTCACTGATTGCTCTGGTGATAGGCTTTGTTCTCTACGGCACGTTCGTAGAGCGTGTATTTGGTATCGACCCTAAGGCGCAGACACCTGCGCTCACCAAGACCGATGGTGTGGACTTCGTACCAATGAAACCGTGGCGAATCTTCCTTGTACAATTCCTCAATATCGCAGGATTAGGACCAATCTTCGGTGCCATTATGGGTATCTTCTATGGTCCATCAGCATTTTTGTGGATTGTATTGGGCACTATATTTGCAGGAGGTGTACACGACTACCTCAGCGGTATGATCTCGCTGCGCAAAGGTGGTGCTTCGCTGCCAGAAGTAGTGGGCACAGAACTGGGCAAGGGCGTGCAAATCTTTATGCGACTGCTCTCGATCGTGTTGCTCGTATTGCTGACTACGACTTTCCTTTCAGGTCCTGCTACCCTACTCCAAGGATTAGCGGGATTAGGTACCATGACCTTCCAAGGGCATTTGATTCCTATTGTGTGGGTATTGATTATCTTTGGTTATTATACATTGGCTACGGTGTTACCTGTAGATAAACTCATCGGTCGTTTCTACCCTATTTTTGGCGGTGTATTGCTGTTTATGGGTATAGGTATTATGGTAGTGATGCTCGGTTGGCATGCAACAGAAATGCCCGAATTGACCGATGGTTTACACAATCGTCAGACGAATGGTTTGCCACTCTTCCCGATGATGTTCGTGAGTATTGCATGCGGAGCTATCTCTGGTTTCCATGGTACACAATCGCCACTGATGGCACGGTGTGTGACCAACGAGCGCCAAGGCCGATGGATATTCTATGGCGCCATGGTTGCGGAAGGTATCTTAGCATTGATTTGGGCAGCCGCAGCAGGCACCATGTTTGCTGACCTAGAGGCAGGTTTGTACGGAATAGATGGACTACAGGCCTTCGCCGCAGCGCACCCAGGCGAGAATATTGCTGCCTTAGTAGTGGACAAGGTTTCTCGCTCGTGGTTGGGTACGATAGGTGGCATTTTAGCGATTATTGGTGTGATTGCCGCTCCTATCACTTCGGGTGATACGGCATTGCGTTCGGCAAGACTGATTGTGGCAGACTTTATGCACTTGAACCAACGCCCTATCCGCAATAGACTGATGATTGCTCTTCCGCTATTCTTGTGCGTATTTGGTATGGTTTTTGTCGATTTCAACGTCGTTTGGCGCTATTTCGCTTGGACCAATCAGACATTAGCCGTCTTCACCCTATGGGCAGGCACCATCTTCCTCTATAAGAACTCACGCACAACGAATAAATACCCATACGCCTACCTTATCGCACTGATTCCTGCGCTGTTTATGACCATGGTCAGTGTAAGTTATATTTTCATTGCACCCGAAGGCTTCCACTTTGCAAGGATTGGACTGAGTTGGGTAGCATACTTGATTGCAGGAATCACCACGATAGCCATGTTAGGTGGGTTCGCCTATTGGACAAAACAATCACTAAACACTAAACTCTAAACACTAAACAATATGATACAATCTGCTTCTTTTGTAATCTCTAGTCCGGACGTCATGCAATGTCCGCAGACTACCATTCCCGAATATGCTTTTATTGGTCGAAGCAATGTAGGAAAGTCTTCGCTCATCAATATGCTCACGCATAATCCCAAGTTAGCTAAGACCAGCCAAAAGCCTGGTAAGACGTTGCTTATCAACCACTTCCTAATTAATGCAGGTAGTGATACCCATTGGCATTTGGTCGATCTCCCAGGCTACGGTTTTGCGCAAGCGGGCAAGACACAGCGCGCTAAACTCAAGATGATGATTGAGCGTTATTGCCTACTGCGTGAGGCATTGGTTAGTTTGTTTGTATTGGTGGATTGCCGCCATGAGCCACAGCAGATAGATTTGGAGTTTATGGAATGGTTGGGCGAGAACGAGATACCCTTCTCCATCGTCTTCACCAAAGCCGACAAACTAGGTAAACAAAAGTTGGCTGCCAATGTAGAGAGTTACAAGCAAAAACTCTTGGAGACATGGGTGGAGTTACCTCCTATCTTCATCACTTCGGCAGAGAAAAGTATCGGTGAATCCGAGCTTATTGCCTATATCGAGGGTATTAACCGCGATTTGACGAATCGCGGATGAGACCGTTGCACTGTTAGACGCTAGACCACTTTGTTGTTAGATCGCTTCGCTGTTAGATATTGAATGAATTTTGATATATTACATACGGATGATATACGCGTGGAGCATTGTGATGGTTCACGCCGTGGCGTGCAACAGGTGTTAGACGCCTGCCGCGAAGAACGACGTCCATATCTAGTGATCAAGGAACCAGGAACAAAGAATAAGGACATATCAGAAACGACTAATAAGACGAATCAAAATAGTCTTGACTCTTGGTTCCTGACTCCTGGTTCTACAATCTTAGTTCCCATCACTATGCTCGAGGAGGAGGTATATAAGGCTGAGATCTGCACCTACTTGGCGCGTAAGACAGGAGCACATCTCATACTACTGCGTGCGAACGATTATGGCAGCAAAGCAAAGCGGAACATGCAACGCATTATCACCCATATCCAAACTATTGCCGAGCGTACAGGTGAAACAATCACCTACGAAGAGCGCGTAGCCACAGGTGATAGTTTCCATATCCACAAAGAACTCCACACCATTCTCCCCCTCAAAGGGGAAGATGGAGGGGGACTTATTCTCCTCACTGCTAGCCGCGAATATGGATTAGACGATTGGTTGTTTGGTCCACCAGAGCAGTACGTTATCCGCAAAAGCCCAGTGCCTGTCATGCTCGTTAATCCGAGAGCCGATTTGTTCTCGCTATGCGATTAAGCACCATCCCGCAGCAAGAAAACTGCGGGGTGAGTTGTATATAATTTTATTTTTTCTTGCATATATACTATTTTTTTACTAATTTTGCACCCAAATATAAATACTATGAGAAAACAACACTTTATCGTAGCAGTGATACTGCTTATCTTCGGTTCTATGGCAATGGCGCAAGACGTCAAAGTGAAAACAGGTATTGAAGTATTGCGTGAGCGCAACTTTGATGTGCTGCAAGGCAAGCGCGTGGGACTATGTACCAACCCTACTGGTGTGGACCGTCATCTTGTTTCAACAATTGATATTCTATGGGAAGCAGACAATGTGAACCTTGTAGCATTGTACGGCCCAGAGCATGGCGTGCGTGGTAATATCTACGCAGGCGATCATGTGGATAACGAAGTGGATGCACGCACAGGCCTCAAGATGTACTCGCTCTATGGCAAGACATCTAAGCCCACCCAAGAGATGATGGATGAAATCGATGTGATGGTATATGATATTCAGGACATCGGTTGCCGTAGTTACACCTATATCTCCACAATGGGAAATTTGATGGAGGCATGTCAGGCATATGGCAAAGAGTTGGTGGTACTAGATCGCCCCAACCCATTGGGAGGTAACAAGATCGAGGGATGCTTAGTAGAGGATGGATTTGTATCGTTTGTAAGCCGCTTTGCGATACCTTATCTCTATGGTCAGACTCCTGGTGAATTAGCGCTGTACCTGAACGCACAAGCCGAAACCCCATGTAAATTGACTGTGGTAGAAATGCAAGGCTGGACACGCGATATGACATGGGATGAAACGGGATTGGAGTGGATAGTGGCTTCGCCACACGTGCCTCACGGCAGAACTGCAATATACTATCCAGTGACAGGTATCTTTGGCGAATTCTACTACATCAATATCGGTGTGGGCTACACTATGCCTTTCGAGGTGATGGGTGCGCCATGGGTGAATGCCGATAGTTTGGCAAGTGCGCTAAATGCATTGGAATTGCCAGGAGTAGTGTTTAGAGGATTGCATTACAAGCCCTATTACAGCGTCTTCAAAGGCGAGAACATACAGGGTGTGCAAGTGCATATCACCGACTATGAGAAGGCTGCGCTGAGCGAGATACAATTCTACGTTGTACAAGAGATGATGCGTCTATGGCCAGATAAGGATTGGTTCAAACTTTGTGACCAAAAACGCTTTGGTATGTTTAACAAAGTGTGCGGTACCGACCAAATCAAAGAATTGTTTGGCCAACGCTATCGCTGGGAAGATGCTAAAGCATATTGGGATAAAGATGTGGAGAAGTATCGCGAGGAGTCAAGTAAGTTTTACTTGTATTAGTTTAGAGTTTAGTGTTTAGAGACTAGATTATATGAAAAAGTATATCGAACGATTGGCATGGGGAACAGATGCAGGTTTCTACCGATTGATTCCCGAAGAAGTATTACACCCTGCGAACGAAACGGAAGTACAAGCCTTATTGGCTCGTGCGCATAAAGAGGGTAAGCATATCACCTTCCGCGCTGCAGGTACCAGTTTGAGCGGACAAGCTATCAGCGATAGCCTATTGGTAGTGTGCGGCAAGAAATGGGAACAATACACTGTGGGGAAAGAAGGTAAGACCATTACCTTGCAACCTGGTATCGTAGGTCAACGTGTCAATGAGATACTGAAGCCCTATGGACGCTACTTCACTCCTGACCCTGCGAGTTTGAAGTCAGCCATGGTGGGTGGTATTGTAATGAACAATGCCTCGGGCATGTGTTGCGGTACGCATGCCAATAGTTACCGCGCACTGAAATCTGTGAGAATCATTCTGCCAGATGGAACTATCTTGGACACGGGTGATCAAGAGAGCCGTGCGCAGTTTTTGATGACGCATAGTAAGTTTGTTCGCAAGATTGATGATTTGCGTATTCAGACCCAGCAGAACAAAGTGCTGTGCGATTTGATTCGTAAGAAATACTCCATCAAGAATGTCACGGGATTGACTATTCTTCCATTTGTAGAATATACCGATCCATTCGATATTATTGCCCATTTGATGGTAGGTAGCGAAGGTACATTAGCATTCCTATCCTCCATTACAATGACCACAGGCGAGATACAACCTTATAGCGCTTCTGCACTACTACTTTTCCCAACTACGAAGTTGGCATGTGAAGCCATTACCGAGATGAAGCATACTGGATTGCTATCCGCAGCAGAGTTCTTTGACCGCAAAGCGATGCGTACTGTGGAAAAGGACTTCCCAGAATTACAAGGACTTCCTGATGATGCGGGTGCTGCATTGATTCGCACTGATGCTTTGACAGAGCAAGAGTTGGCAGATAAGAACAAGACCTTGCAAGACTTGTTGCGGCATTATAATCTTTGCCAACCTGCAGCCTTCACCTCAGACCCTGTGTTGACGGGCAAGTATTGGGCCATGCGTAGCGGTATCTTCCCAGCCGTGGGCGGTACACGCGAGATTGGTACCACATGCTTGATTGAGGACATTGCTTTCCCTATCGAACACTTGGCGCAAGCCACATTGGATCTGCAACAACTCTTCATCGAACATAATTATCCTGAAGCCGTGATCTATGGTCACGCATTGGAGGGCAATTATCACTTTATTTTGAATCAACGCTTTGACTCTCCACAAGCCATTGCACAGTACGATGGTATGATGCGTGCAGTGGTGGACTTGGTGGTGGACAAATACCACGGTAGTCTAAAAGCTGAGCACGGCACGGGGCGCAACATGGCGCCATTCGTTCGTCGCGAGTGGGGTGATGCAGCGTATGAGTTGATGAAAGAAGTGAAGCAACTCTTTGACCCAGAGAACATCATGAACCCTGGTGTGATCTTCAACGAAGATGAGCATTCCTATATTGAGCATATCAAACCTCTGCCAGAGGTGCATGAGATGATTGACCGCTGCATCGAATGTGGTTTCTGCGAAGTGAACTGCGTAGCATGTGGATATGCGTTGTCTAGTCGTCAACGCATCATCGTACAACGCGAGTTGGCGAGATTGAACGCTTCGAGCAACAAAGCAGATCAACGCTTGGCAAAGCAACTGGAGAAAGACTTCCGCTATATTGGTCGTGACCTTTGTGCAGGCGACGGACTATGCTCTACCTCGTGCCCAATCAAGATTAATGTGGGCGACTATATCCACTTGGTGCGCGAAAAAGATATGAGTGCAGCAGGCAAGCAATTAGGTTATTGGGCAGGAAAGAACTTGGCTGGTATTGGTACTGCGCTGACGGGTATTCTGGAGGTAGCCAACGTAGCTCACAACGTATTAGGCGATAAGGCTACTAGGCTATTGGGCAAGGCGATGCACTATGGTTCGGGCGGTTTGGTTCCACTGTGGACACCATCATTGCCTCGTCCTGTGCGCAAGAAGGAGAAACAGACTGCCATGGAATATGGTGCTGTAAACGGACTGAAAGGCTTGCAAGATAAGCGCGTGGTATATTTCCCATCGTGCTTGAACCAACGTTTGGGTTCTGGCAATAAACCACTTATCAACGACATGACCGAGCTACTGAACAAAGCAGGATATGAAGTGATTTTCCCAGAGAAGATGGAGAATCTCTGCTGTGGTACCATCTGGGAGAGTAAGGGTATGCCAGACGAGGCACAACGTAAAGCTGCCGAACTGGAGTTGGCACTGCTGAAAGCGAGTGAGAATGGTCGCTGGCCAATCTTGTGCGACCAAAGTCCATGTCTGCACCGCATGCGCCATACCATGCAACATATGAAATTATACGAACCCGCCGAGTTCATTGACAAGTTTGTGATGAGCGAGGTGGCGATTACGCCATTGGACACCTGCGTAGCAGTACACGTAACCTGCTCTACTCGCCAGATGGGCGTAGCAGATGCGATTATACGTGTGGCTAAGGCATGTGCGAAGAATGTGCTGGTGCCAGAGGAGATAGGTTGCTGCGCATTTGCAGGTGATAAAGGATTCACAAATCCTGAGCTCAACGAATGGGCATTGCGTAAGTTGAAACCACAAGTAGAGAAAGCTGGTGCCACAATGGGTGTGAGCAACTCGCGCACCTGCGAGATAGGACTAAGTACACATTCGGGCATTGACTATTGTAGCATTGCACACCTAGTGAATATGTGCGCGGAGCGGAAGTAGAAGGCTGCGCTATTAGATATTAGACCACTTCGTTGTTAGAAGTTAGATATGGAGATAGAAAGAAAATACTTAGTAACGAGCGACTGCTATAAGGAGTTAGCAGTGGCTCGTTATCATATTCGTCAAGGATATATATCGCGCGAAAAGACGGGCACAGTACGCGTGCGAATTACCGATGACAAAGCCTATCTTACCATCAAAGGCAAACCCGCAGCAGGACATTTCGCTCGCTACGAATGGGAAAAAGAGATTGATGTGCAAGAAGCTGAAGAGCTAATGAATCTGTGTCAAGGGACTGTCATAGACAAGACTCGATGGATAGTACCTGCTGAAACAATTGACAATTTACAGTTGACAGTTGACAATTTACAATTGATATGGGAAGTGGATGAGTTTCATGGCAAGCACGAGGGACTGGTAGTAGCAGAGATTGAGTTGGACAATGAAGAACAATCGTTTGAGATACCCGATTTTATCGGCGATGAAGTGACGCATGATCCTCGCTACTACAATGCGAATATGTGAATCAATTAAGAATTTTGAATTAATTGGAAGGCTGCGCCAATAGATTGAGCAAGAGCACCATCGGTATCTTCTCTATCGCCTATCACGAGGCATTGTTCGGCAGTTACCTTCATCTTTTCAAGCACTTTCTTCAGCACTTCGGGTGCTGGTTTCAGTCCGCCCAACTCGGGAGCAGAGACTACCCAATCAAATAAATTTTCGTTTATATTCAATGCATGCAGTTTCTCATGCGTGTGTCCATAGTCGGATAAGACGACCAAACAGATTCCTTGTTTTTTGCAGTCTGCAACAAAAGGCATAAGCCATTCCACTGGCTTATAATATCTCTGTATCACACTAACCATCAATGGCATATAGCGATTGAAGTACCATGTGCGCAAATCTTCGGGATGTGCGTTGCAATAGGTTGCCATTGTTTGGAAATAGGTTTGGAAGAATGTATCCTCATTGCCAAAGTACTGTCCGCGCAATTGCTTGCGTGTTTTGCGTTCAGCCAACATCCATCGCCAATCACGTGGCGCACCACATAGCATTCGCCACACCATACGTGATTTGGCATAGAGCGTGCCGTCAAGGTCAAAGACTATCAGTTTGACCCCGCCTAGCCTTCCCCCAGAGGGGAGGGATTGATTATGTATAATTTGACAATTTAGCATTTAGATTGCAAAGGTACAATAAAATTTGCGGATATGCAAGAAAAATCGCACCAAAATGCGATTTTTCTGGTGTAGAGTGTAAGGTGTAGAGTGTAGTGGGTATTGGAAAGGTATTAGGAAAGTATTAGATGGTAATTGAGTGGTATCGAAGTGGTAACGGAGTAGTTTCGAGAAAGAAAGCGGAGAGATAGCAACGGATATTGGGAAAAAGGTATCGAAATTTAATAAAATGTACGCACGCGCGATGAAAATTTGCGTAATTCATTTGTTTATATTAATTTTGCAGCCGATTTTGGGTTTTTATGCGGTAAAATGCTTATAAAAATCTTAAAAATATGAACATTTAACAACGAAATATTAAAAAACAACATAATTATGACAAAAGTTTACTTGAAACAATTTTTCTTAAGTAGTTTAGTGTTATTATTTGGAATTTCATCTCTATTCGCTCAACAAGTGCCAAATGCAAGTTTTGAAGACTGGAGCGGACCAAAATTTGATGGCAAGATTCAACCTAAAGACTGGTACGGAAGCAATATCAGTCAGGTAGGTATCAATTTCAATCTCACTCACCAAGAAGCAGGACACACAGGCAGCTACTCTATGATGGTGAAAGATACCGAAGTAGGTGCAATGGGTATAACAGAAGTATCGCCGGGTTACTTCTCTTTGGGCAAACCATGGAGTTGGATTAGTGGTATTGATACAAAGACAGCTACTGCTGGTACCTCTGGCGGTATTAATTTTAAATATCGTCCTGATACCATGTCTGTATGGATAAAACGTACTGGTGCGAACGTGGACAAAGAAGACTTTTACCTACTCTACTATGCTTGGTCAGGCACAGCCAAAGGTAGCAAATACAAAGCAAAAAGTGGCAACTGTTCATCACCAGGTACTCAAACCAACGAAGAGAGTGATATCCGCTTGGCATTGGATGCCAATGAATGTGGCACAGACCAAAAAGCTAATCAGATAGCCGAAGGTATGTGGCGCGAGAAAAAAGAATAC
>ERZ808048.288-NODE-288-length-10569-cov-3.832539_pt1 | contig 10569 bp, 9 predicted proteins | sample MGYA00380197_ERZ808048 | MGnify/ENA primary metagenome ERZ808048 (study PRJEB31490, sample SAMN06133377) | cow dung metagenome | isolation source: M1 | host: cow | place: China: Chengdu | collected 2015-05 ... | reverse complement strand
TTGAAGATTGTAAAAGTCAGTATGGCAGTCTTTACTTTAGTCTTCATCTTCGCAGTCATTGTATTTTCATCATACTATCTGCCGTCAATATTAGGTGGTATTTTATGAAACACATCCTGGTTGTCGGAAACGGCCTTGCAGGAATGACAGCGGCTATTCGTGCGGCCGAACTTGGATGTAACGTCACCGTTGTATCAAAATCCGAGCCTGCCCGCTCTCAGTCGGTTATGGCAGGCGGCGGAATTAATGCCGCATTAAATACCAAAGGAGAAAATGACTCTATATTCGAGCATGCAGAAGATACCATAAAGGCCGGAGTTTTCCTTGCAGACGAAAAAGCGGTCGAAGAAATGACCGCTAATGCACCATCCATCGTTGAAGGGCTTGCAAAACGAGGTGTTGTTTTTGACCGCGATGTTGATGGAAACATCAACCTTCGATACTTCGGCGAACAGAAAAAGATGAGAACAGCTTATGCCACATCCAGTATTGGAAATATTGCTCTTCGATACTTCGGCGGACAAAAGAAGATGAGAACGGCTTATGCCAAATCAGGCATTGGAAAACAGCTCGTATCAGGTCTTTCGTCAGAACTTCGCCGAAAAGAGGCGGAAGGACTGGTTGTTTCAAGAATTTCTCTTCGCTTTGTATCTCCTGTGATGCATGAGGGCAAATGCATAGGCGCTGTTTTCCAGAAGGATGACGGAAGTTTTGAGGCGATAAAAGCAGACGCTGTAATTGCCGCATCAGGCGGAATGGGCGGCATCTTTGACCGCCATACAGGCTCTGCTTTAAGTGACGGCAGTGTAACTGCGGCTCTTTTTGTAAAAGGAGCAGAGGCTGCAAACCTCGAGATGATTCAGTACCATCCAACAACTATTGAAACACCGTCTAAAAATATACTAGTCACCGAGGCCGCCCGCGGTGAAGGAGGCCGTCTTTTTACTATGCGTGATGGAAAACGCTGGTATTTCATGGAGGAGTGGTATCCTGAGGGAAAGAATCTGATGCCGAGAGATATTGTATCCCGCTCGATTCACAAAGTGTGCATGGATGGTTTCGGCCTTGACGGAAAGTATCAGGTAGGACTTGAACTTGAGACACTTCCAAAGGATACGGTTTACAAAAAACTGATGGAAGTCTCTGAGCTTTCGAAGAAGTATCTTGGAATCGACGCCGGAAAAGAGCCGATTCCAGTCGTACCGGCGATTCATTACTTTATGGGAGGTCTCTATGTTGACCGTTTCCACAGAACAACACTCAAAGGTGTTTATGCCGCAGGCGAGTGTGCATGTCAGTATCACGGGGCAAACCGCCTTGGCGGAAACTCCACTCTTGGTGCAATCTACGGCGGAAGAGTTGCCGCAGAAACTGCGGTAAAAGAATGCGAATCTGTATCCCTGGATGTGTTTGAGCGTGCAGCAGAGATTGAGGTCAGTAATATTATAGATAAACTCTCTCTTCACCGCGAAATTAACCGTGAGGTAAATGCGGTAAAGAAGCTTAAGCGTCTGATGACTGATACAATGAGCATTATCCGTTTCGAAGAAGGATTAAAAGCAGGTCTTGAAGAGCTTGCAGGATTTTCTCCAAGGGATGTTTATGCGCCCAAAAACAGTTCTGCTGATGCCCTGCATTTCGAAAACAAGCTGATTCTATCCCGTGCTGTAATCTTAAGTGCTCTTGAAAGACGCGAGAGCCGCGGAAGCCATGCACGCTCTGATTATCCTGATATGTCTGATGAGTTCAGGAAAACGACTGTTGCATGCTGTAAGAACGGAGAGGTCAGCATCAGGTTTGATTCTATCGGGAGGGAGTTTGCATGAAAGGAACAATTTCTGTTAAGAGAAACGGCAGGTGGGCTAAGTTTTCGATTGATGCAGAGGCAAATACTCCTGTAACAATGATTCTTGATGAGTTAAACTCCCGCGAGACTCTCCTTGAGGCTGACGGTTCTCCTGCCGAGCCGATTGTCTGGGAGTGCAGCTGTGATCAGGGTGTCTGCGGTTCCTGTGCGATGGTGATTAACGGCTCTCCAAGACTTGCATGTTCTGCTTTCTTTGGTGAGGTTGGTCCTGATGTAAAAGTTGAGCCGCTTTCAAAATTCCCTCTTGTTGCAGATTTAAAGGTTGACCGTTCTCCAATCTCTAAAGCTCTTTCTGAGATGAAAATCTGGCTTGAGGATGATGATGCACTGGTTTCTGATGTGGATATGCAGTATACTTCTGCTTCATGTATGCTTTGCGGATGCTGTCTTGAGGTTTGTCCGAATTATTCGGGCGAGGGTAAGTTCTTTGGAGCTGTTGGTATGAATGCATGTTTCCGTACGGCAGAACAGCTTTCGGGTTCAGCTAAGCGTGAGAGGCTTTCTTATTTTGCAAAGCATGGTGATGCAGGTTGTTCTAAGTCTCTTGCCTGTCAGGTTGTCTGTCCTGCAAAGATTCCTCTCTCTGTTGTGATTTCCCGTTTGAACCGCGAGCGGTTTTTATCGGTATTTTACAGGAACAAGTGATGCGTGATTTTCCAACGCGAATAACTGAAGTAAAAAAGATACAGAGGTAAATCCTCTGAAAGGTCTTACGCCTTTACGAACTCAACACCGGCTCTAATCAGTGAGCCGTCGAAGGTGAGCTCCTGAGCGTACGGGTAGGTGGTGTCAATGAAGATGATGTAGACGGATTCTCCAAGAGCTCCCCAGACAATTCCGTACTCTTCATCAGCATAGTTTCCTGCACCGATATCAGCCCAGCTTTCGAATCCGATTCTCTGTTCATAGAAGGTGTACTTGATGTCAGCATCGTTTTCTGCATAGTACTCCTCGGTTGCCGGAGAGAACCAATCTCCGATAAGTCCTGCCGGAATCTCATCAGCCTTGACAAGAACAATTCCTCCATCGGTTAAGGTATCTCCGGAGTGCTGGTACTCCCACACCTCCGGATTTCCGTCTTCGTCTAACTCATCAATGAAGGTAAGAGTTCTGGTTGTTCCGTCATCTTCCCAGATAAATTCAGAGTACTCGAAGAAGTACTCTCCTCCGGCATCAGCCCATAACTCGAGACCGACACCATCGGTGGTGAAGACGTAGAGGATGTCACACATACTGCCTTCATACTCAAAGGGTTCTTCGTTGACCCAGATTTCAAAATCACCGTCACCTCCGGTGCTCACACAGCCGCTGAGAAAAACGGTTGAAAGAAGCAGCAGAGAAATAATAACTGCGAATGACTTTTTCATATAATTTGTATTATGTACTCTCAAAAAATATAGATGTTGTGAATAAATGATTCGCAAGACCCTCTTCTGACTGCATAAGAAGGAATAAAACATTCCGGATACAATGTATTTCTAAACTTTCAACCCGCATGTCCTGTAAACTGCAATACAAAGACCTGGAAAAGGCACAAAAAAACATTCGTACATGAACGTGAAGGATTTTGTGTCAGTTCTTGGAAATCCTCTTGGCGATGAATACTCGGTTTTTGATTTGTTAGAGGAGACGCCGGACTTTTCAGGAGAAAATCCTGTTCTCCTTCTGCATCCGACAGGTCTTTCTTTCGGGCGTGCGGTCTCATCTGCTTTGTCGGTTAGAAAGGCTGAAACACCTGTTGGTGTATGTCTTGGAGACGGCGGTGTGTTTGTGACGACGCTTGAAGCGGTCGGTGAGTATGATGAACTCTTAGACGCAGGTTCGGCGGTTGTTATCGGGGGCTCTAAAACGCGGTTTTTAGAGGATGAGGACGGCGACGTCTGCGGGATTGTGAGTGAGTAAAAAAGAGTTTTATCTTACAATCCCGATATAGGGAAGGTTTCTGTATTTCTGGTCAACATCAAGACCGTATCCTACAATGAAGTCGTCTCCGATGGTAAATCCGATGTAGTCTCCTTCGAATGGAACTGTACGGCACTCGTGTTTATCCAGAAGAGAACAGACTTTAAGCGATGCCGGATTTCTTGCCTGCATCATCTCTTTTACAACAGAAAGTGTCTTTCCTGTGTCGATAACATCCTCGATGATGATGATATTCTTATCCTTTACTGCACTATCATCGACATCGAGCTTCATGGATACCTTTCCTGTGGATTTTGTTCCAACATAGCTTGATGTCTGGATAAACTCCATAAAGACCGGGATGGTAATTCTCTTGGCAAGTTCGCATGCGAAAAACACCGCGCCTTTTAATGTGCAGAGAAGTGTTACACTTTTTCCTGCATAATCGGCGTCAATCTGTGCCGCAAGCTCTCTGATTCTTGCATCAATGACGTCTTCGGAAATTAAAACGTCTATTTTATCCGTCATAGATACTGATTCGACGGAAAAAGAAATATTGTTATCGGAATCTTACAATACTGAAAAAAGGATATTGGAAATCCCAATTAGATACGGAAAGCAAGAACGTCCGCAACACTTGAAGCACTCCATGCAGAAACAACGTCCTTTCCTGATGCTTCCGCATAGAGAACTGCCGCATATGCAGTGTTCTCCGCTCCCGGAAGACAGAAGAGCTTGTCTGCTTCAAGAGACTTCGGCTCAGCACACACAATCTCTAAAGCCTCTTTCATGTGGCGGTATGAATCGTCTGCCGGATTTAAGATGCATGCCTCCTTTGCGGCTTCGAGTGCTGCATCAAACTCGCCCATTCGAATAGACGCCTTGGCAATTCCTGCCCATGCAGCCGGGAAACGCTCGTTCTGCTTTAATGCAAGACGGAATGTCTCGACAGCCTGCTTGTACTCTCCTTCTTCTGCCTCCATCCATGCAAGCTCGATTAAGATGCGGGAGCGAATCTCGCTTCCCGGATTTGCACGAAGGGCAGCACGAAGCATAGAGCGTGCGGCAGAAATCATACCAAGGTCAAGATACACTGAACCGAGAGCAAGCGACACGCGGGAACGCTCATCATCTCTTGTCGAGCGTGCGGATAAAATCTGCTCTGCGGCTTTTCTTCTCTTTTCTTCGGAGAGGAAAAGAAATGCCGGATAGATTACAGCCGCAGCCGATTCGATTCCTCTGGAAAGGCTTGCAGAAACAGCTTTGTTTACGGCATTTACGGCCATTGCAAACTCATCTGCATCCTGAGCGTGGATAACTGCTTCGAGTGCCGTAACACCTCTTGCATATCCTGCCGCCTCTGCTGTAAGACCTGCGGCAACCGATGCTGAGAAGAGCTTTGGAAGAATTCTGCTCTCAAGTTCGGGTGCTGCTTTTGCCGCACGGTTGTACCAGAATAAAGCACAGACCGGATCGAATCCGAAGTATGCAAAGTCTCCCTTCTCGACTGCGAGTGCCGCTTCAACTGCGGAATCTGCGGCTGAGAGTTTTTCGGTGTCAGGATTTCCTGAGTAGTCGAGATAGAGGTTCATCTCGGAAAGGCGGTTTACAGCGGCAGAGAAAATCTCTTCCGGGCAGTCTGCTGTTTGGACAATCTCTTCTATCCAGCGGTACTCGTTTGCATAGTTTCTGCGTTTGCGCATTGCAGCCGAGAATGAGAGATACAGCATACAGCGTTTGTCTGTTGGGAGCTCCTCTGCAAGTCTTGTGATTCTTGCATAGTACTCCTGCATGTCCTCTCCTAAATCCTCTCCTGCGATGCAGAGGTTCTTTAGGCCGTCAGCTACTTCGTATTTGTCGGTCTTATTGCTTTGCAGGAATGCGTTTTTGTAGCACTCAAAGGCGTTGTCGAAATCTTTGAACTCGGTTAAGATTTCGCCCATCATTTCGAATGCCGGCTTTTCTGCCTCACTTCCGGCGTATGCTAATGTGATGTTTGCATAAAGGTCGAGTGCGGCGTCATAGTTTCCTGATGAGTAGAGCCAGTCTGCGGCTGATACTGCCGGTTTCGGGTCTGCGATGTCTAAGAGCGGACGGGTGATTTTCTCCCACTCCTCAGTAGTTACTCTTGGCATGTTGAGCCAGACAATCATCTCGTCTTCTGAAAGTGTTGAAAACCATGCGCCTGCAACGCATACTACGGCGTCGTAGATGACATCTGCTGCAAGGTTTGGAACTCCTGCTAAGTGGGCTGCTGCTAAGTCAATCGGGAATGCGTGCCAGACGGGGCGTCTTCCAGACCCGAAGTACATATCCGAGTTTTTGATTTTGTCAATTACAGCAGCCCGGCTTTTGATTCTCCAAAGAGATTCCGGGATTCCTGTTTCTGATTCAGCGAAGAGTTCAGCGGTTTTGTTTGTGCCGGATATATGTGAGCGAAGGAGGCAGGCAAGTACTTCTTTTCTTTTTCCGTCGGCTGCCGCATAGGATGCTGTAAGCCATTCTTTGAGTGAGGTTTTTGCATCCGCTGTTTCACAGTCAGAGAGAAGCGAGAGAAGTAATCCTCTGTCCTCTTCGTGGCTTAAGATGGATGAGACAACGCGTGCATGAAATCCTCCATCCACACTCATCCTGTAAAGGAACATATTCTGTAAGACGAGGTGGTCGTAGGATTCTTCGATGTTGTCGAAGACGGTTAGATAATCCGAGAGATACTGCTGAGTGAGATGCCCTTCGCTGACATTCATGATATGTTAATCTATTGCGGTCTGTATATGTAAGAGTTCTGTTTTGAAAACCGGCAATAGTAAAAAAAAGAATATTTACAGAACCTTCTCGATTCTGTCAAGAGCTTCTTCGAGTCTCTCCATGGATGCTGCATAGGACATGCGAATCCATCCGGGAGAACCGAATGCAAAGCCCGGAGTGCATGCAACGTGTGCTTCTTCGAGCCACTTGTTTGCAATTGCGTTATCGTCTCCGTCAACTTTGACGAATGCGTAGAATGCACCTTCTGCCGGAGCGGTTGAAAGTCCCATTCCTGCAAGTCTTCCGATTACATACTTTCTGCGCTTCTCAAACTCCTTTCTCATGTCTTCAACGCAGGTCTGGTCTCCTGTAAGGGCTGCAACTCCTCCCCACTGTGAGAAGGTTGTGACATTTCCAACAGAGTGCTGCATTACTTTGTCCATGTACGGGATAACAGACGTTGGAGCTGCTAAGTATCCAAGACGCCATCCGGTCATTGCGAATGCTTTGGAAAATCCGTTGATGGTAATTGTTCTCTCAGCCATATCCGGCAGTGAGCCGATTGAGACGTGCTCTTTTCCATAGACGAGCTTTTCGTAGATTTCGTCTGACATACAGTAGAGGTCGTGATCGACACATGCATCTGCGATTAAACGAAGGGATGAGCGTGCGAGAACAGAGCCTGTCGGGTTGGACGGGGAGTTGACGATAATCATCTTGGTTTTGTCGGTGATTGCTTCAAAGAGGCTTTCGTCAACCTGGAAGTTCTCGTTTAAGTGGTGGTGAACCGGCTTTCCGCGTGCAATCTTTACTGCCGGATCGTATGATACCCATGCCGGGTCAAGGATGATTACTTCATCTCCCGGATTTAAGCAGGCGGTCATTGTGATGCGGATTGCATCCTTTGCTCCGCTTGTGACTAAAATCTGCTTTGCATCATATGCGAGGTTGTTTTCGCGTCTGAGTTTTTCGGCAATTGCGTTTGTAAGCTCCGGAATGCCTCTGGATGGTGCGTAGTGGGTTTCTCCGCGGTTTAATGCGTCGATTGCGGCTTGAGTGATATGCGCAGGTGTTGCAAAATCGGGTTCGCCTACAGCTAAACTGATGACGTCGATTCCTGCGGCAGACATCTCTTTGGATTTGTTATTCATTGCCATCGTTGCAGACGGCGGGACTGATGCTATGTTTTCGGAAAGCGGCAACATTACTATTATGTCTGCTGTTAAAATATAAGAATTCGCGGAGTGGTTTTGATGATTCCTGCGAGATTTTTCGGATGCCTCATCTTTTCCCATTAACTGTTTCGGAATTTTCGGCTTACCCGAAATGTTTTGGGCGATGGTTTATTGGAACCGAACGACACATAGATGTAGTGAGGTGAGATGAAATGGCAGGAATCCGCTAAGTTTAGATGAAGGAAACATGGGTTAAACCTCTCTATGTAAAAGACAATGTACCAGCAAATTTAATGTCTCTTTTCCTTCTTTTGTTTTTCAAAAAAAAGTTGTTTTAGAATTCTTTTTTCGCATATATTCTCTGACTTACAAGATATGATGCCGCACAGCAGATAACAGATACTGCAAGTATTCCAAATCCTGACGGCAGATGTGATGCATTTCCTGTCAGAAACAGCACGATAGAACTGAATACTATTCCAATCTGGAAAAATCCGAGAATCGTCAGTCCGATTTTCGACGGATTTGACATCCCTGAATCAAGCAGACAGCAGATTGGAATGGATACCGAGCCGTAGATGATGCTGAATGCAAGAGCTGGAATCAGCAGAGTGCAAAGCCCTTGCGAGAACAAACATAGAACTGTTCCAATCAGAGTTATGACGACAAAAGATATTGCAAAGAGAAGATATCTTGAGCGTACAACGTCTTTTCTGGAAAAGCGGGTTGTGAGGAGAAAATCCTCATAGTTCTCCGATACATTGCCTCCCGCAACTAACTCAACCACCTTCGGGGCAAAGCTGATGATTCCAAGAAAGGCAACAATGTCAACTCCCGAAACTCCGAAACACACCATCAGGAAAGCAAATCCTCCAAGCAGAGCAAGGATGCGGTATTTGTGCGTCAGGAATTCCGAGTAGAGCAGATTTGCAGACTTCATCTTAGAACTCTCTTTTCGCGTAGATTTTCCGGCTTATGGAGTAAGACACACCGTATGCGGCAAGGCTTATTGCGAGCACTCCAATCAGAAACGGCACTGTCGATGCCGCAAATTCGAGAAACATCGTAATTCCAAATGTTGCTCCGTAAAGTCCTGCAACCACCACCAGAATGGCGAAGGCGACATATCTGGATGCGTGCTGCCCAAACTTCAGATAGATTGGAATCACAACTGCTCCGTAGACAAGAGCATAGCAGAATCCGACAAAGAGCATCAGAAACAGCCATTCTTCTCCGCTGAACATCGGGACAAGCGATATCAGCAGAAGAATCACTGCGGAAACAAGAAATGCTCCTGCAAGGAAGAGTATCTGTAAAAGATACTTTGAGCGGACAATCTCTTTTCTGGAAACAGGAGCAGTCAGGACAAATGAATCCCATCCGTCGGTTTCGTCATAGATAAGGGTTGATTCAACTACCTTTACTGCAAACACCATAAGCATGATGCAGAGCGCAAGAAATCCTCCGGAAAATCCAAGGATGATGGTAAAGAGCAGGAAAAGCACTGCTAAAGCTACGATTGGGAATGCTTCTTTTAAGAGAAACAAATCTTTGTAGATCAATCCTTTGTAAATTGATTTATCGGAATTCATACCTCATCCCCTCTTGCATAGAACAGCATCAGTGCTTCGGTGGTTACAGAATCAATGACTGCTTCCGGATAGCGGAGGCGTAACTGTTCTTTGTTCCTCACAAGAATCTCGCATCCGAACTGATTCTTTCTGATGCGAAGCAGTCCGTCTCTTTCTGCATCGAGGGCTTCTGCTTCTTCTGCGCTGCATTTCAGAATACCTGCTTCTCCTAAGAGTTCGTCGGTTGTAACCGAGAAGAGAATCTCTCCATCGTGGATGAAGGTTAAGTAGTCTGCAATTTTGTCGATGTCGCTTGTGATGTGCGATGAGAAGAGGATTGCATGGTTTTCGTCCTGCATGAAATCCTGGAAGATTTCCAAGACCTCATCGCGTACAACGGGGTCAAGACCTGCGGTCGGCTCATCTAAGATGAGAAGGTCTGGGTGGTGTGAGAGGGCTACAGCGATTGATAACTTCATCCGCATTCCGCGGGATAAGTCTTTGATTTTCTTTTCTGTATCGAGGTTGAAGCGGTTTAGGTATTCTTTGAAGAGACTGCTGTCCCAATCCTCATAGAGGTGCGGGAATATCTTTGCAGCCTGACGGATGCGAAGGGTTTTGTGCAGGTGTAAGTCGTCGAATACGACACCAATCTTTGCTCTGATTTCTGCATCCTCGATGCTTCCGCCAAGAACTCTGATGTCTCCTGCATCTTTTCTGATGAGCCCTAATATGGCTTTAATCGTCGTTGTTTTTCCGGCACCGTTCTCTCCTACAAATCCCATTACAGCACCACGAGGAAGTGTGAATGAGACATCTTTGAGAGAAAATCCGTTGTAGGTTTTTTTCAGGTTGTGTACTTCTAAAGCATTCTGCATTGTTTTACTCCAAGTCGAAGAGTGCATCAAGCATCTCTTGTAACTCTTCTTTGGTTATTCCGTAGGTTTTCGCGGTATCAACTGCCTTTTGCAGATGTTCTTCGGCATTTTTCAGCTGCTGTTCGCGTAAGATGTCTGGATTCTTTTGCGAAACAAAGCTTCCTTTGCCGACAACTGTCTCGATAAAGCCGTCACGTTCAAGGTCAGTATATGCCCGTTTGGTTGTAATGACGCTGATTCTAAGCTCTTTAGCCAAGAGACGCATGCTTGGAAGTGCTGCGCCGTCTTCTAATTCGCCTGACAGAATCATCCGCTTTATCTGAGCTGTTATCTGCTCATAAATCGGCTTCCCGCTTGAGTTGCTGATAATGATGTTCACAAGATGTCCTCGTGCAATATTGTATATATTGATTATACACATTAATGCT
>ERZ808048.287-NODE-287-length-10586-cov-3.121039_pt1 | contig 10586 bp, 12 predicted proteins | sample MGYA00380197_ERZ808048 | MGnify/ENA primary metagenome ERZ808048 (study PRJEB31490, sample SAMN06133377) | cow dung metagenome | isolation source: M1 | host: cow | place: China: Chengdu | collected 2015-05 ... | reverse complement strand
TTTTACCGTGGGGTTTGTGCAATTCCCGGTATTACCGTGTACGGCGATTTCGCAGACCCGGATCGCTGCCCCATCGTAACGCTGAATGTCCGTGATTACGATTCAGGTCTTGTCAGTGATGTTTTGGCCAGGGAGTATGGGATCGCTACCCGTCCCGGCGCCCACTGTGCACCGCTCATGCATAAAGCCCTAGGTACAGTGGAACAAGGAGCGGTTCGCTTTAGTTTTTCTTATTACAATACAAGTAACGAAATTAAAATAGCAGTTTCTGCATTAAAGGAACTGGCAAAGGAGGAATAATTATGAAAAAAATGTTAAGTTTTATAGAATCTAAAAAAGCTATTATATTAGCACTTCTTGGTTTAGTATCAATTATATTTGGAAAGGTTAAATTAAATGTTGCTATATCTAAAGCTTCAAAAGTTAGAGAAGAAGCTAAAACTAACTTAGGGATTGTAGAAAATATTCATGAACAAAACTTAGAAGAATACAGCGAAGAAGATTATGCTAGCGATATATTTATAGTTAGAACGAAAGAAGTAGTCGGCTATATTAAAGCTTTCGCTATTCCATTTGTTATATTTTCATCTGGGGTATTGTTGCTTGTACATTCGATAGCATATTATAATGTATTAAATATTTAAGGAGGGTAATTATGAAAAAGAGTACTAAAATAAAGATGCGAATAGGATTAAAGATATTTAGCATGGTTTGTGACGTTGTGATAGCGACTATTTGTCTAGGTTTAGCGGTGACTGTAGCAGTTAGGGGGTAGATCATATGATGAACTTAAAAATCTTTAATCGGATCGAATTAACTGCGGATAATAAATCTTGGTTCATAGTAATGATGGTAGTAATTGCTGGATTGGCCGGTTACAAATTTAAATTAGACCATGACGAAGCCATGGCGTTGATTAATTTAGATAAGGAATTATTAAAAAAAGAAAACAAGGAGGGTAATAAATGAAGGGATTCGTAAAGATTGGCGTTGCATTTATAGCGGGTTTAGCCGTTGGTGCAGTAGCGTTTAAAAAATATGTCGAAACCAAATACGATTTTATAGACGATAATGAAGAAGAGAAAACTGAAACACCACAAATCGAAGAAGAAAAACCTGAAGATCCTGTGGAAGAACAACAAGAAACTATAGAAGAATTCGAAGATATTAGTGACAGATACGAGGAGATATTATCAGAAATGATGTACAAACACGAAAAAGAATGCGAAGAAGTAAAAGAAATGTTAGGTGATCATTTTGTATCCGAACCGTTCGATCCCGATAAACCATATCGAATAAGTTCAGATGATTATATGTCAGACGGAGATTATGATGGTGATGAATACACATATTTCGCTGACGGATATTTAACTGATTCCACGGGGATACCTATGAATGACATGGATATCGAAAGAACCGTAGGAATAGGATTCGCGGAATATTTTGATGATGATTCTGTGGATGAGATTTATATTCGAAATGAACGACTAAAGATGGAGTTTAGTATCGTAAGAGACCTCGATAGATTTGAAGATGTAGCTCCTCCCAGAATTCGACGACTATGTAATTTGGAGACACGAGGTGATTGATAATGACGATTTACGATGAATATTTTGAATGGATTTATCAGTTAGTAGGCGGAAAAGGATATAGTCTGTTATTGACTCATATTTTCAATACAGATTTCTATCCTATAATGCCTATGGATGACAATCGTACAATGGATGGATGTGAATTAAGATACAAATTCGCGTATGAATGCAATTACCCATCTTCTGTAATCGATGTTAAGTTCGATTCTAACAAATGTAATATTTTAGAAATGATGGTCGGTCTAGCAATGAGAGTAGAAGATACTATAATGTCTGATAGTGATTTCGGTGACAGAACTGTTATGTGGTTCTGGATGATGATAAAATCGCTAGGACTATACCACATGAATGATATTCGCTATGATGAAGATGAGGTAGACCATATTTTAACGACGTTTTTAAACAGGGGATATGAACCAAACGGCGCCGGAGGATTATTCACTGTTAACAATACGTCAAAAGATATGCGTGACATTGAGATATGGTATCAAATGTGTCTGTTCTTTGACGATTTATTATAGGAGGTTATATTTATGTTTAAAAAAATTAAAAAGGGGATTAATAAGGTTATGGATAATATAGATGAAAAAATCACAATAACCAAAGAAGTTGTGAAAGAGGTGGCTAATGATGCGACGCTTCTTAGAAAAGTATCAGTTGTGATAATTGGTATCGGCATTTCATTATTGGCTACAACTTATATCAAATAGATATATTTTAATAAAATGACAGATTGGGGGTGATGGAGAGTATGCTTGATTTCGTCAAATTAACAGCGAAGATGAATAAGACAGGCAACGTTGAGGTGAGTCCATCATTCAAAGTTATCCGTTCAAAGGATTTGATGATTAGGGGTAATTCGTTCTATTCAATCTGGGACGAAAGTCTTCAGAAGTGGTCTACGGACGAGTTCGATGCTATAAATATTATAGACCAAATGACAATCAAATACGCGAAGGAAAAGTACGGGGATGATGCTATACCTCAACTGTTAGTGAATGCGGATAATTGTTTGATTGATAAATGGAAGAAGTACTGTCAGAAACAAGCAATAAATAATTATAAAGCACTTGACGAAACTCTTATATTCTCCAACATGGAAAAGAAAAGAGAAAATTATTCTAGTAGACAATTAAACTATCCTTTAGAACGTGGAAATCATTCTTCATGGGATAGATTACTAGAGGTGTTATATTCTGATGAAGAAGCTCATAAAATTGAGTGGGCTATAGGGTCTATTGTTAGTGGTGATTCAAGATGGATACAGAAATTTATGGTATTCTACGGTTCTGCAGGTACAGGTAAGTCGACTATCCTGAATATTGTGCAGATGTTATTTGAGGGATATTATGCGGTATTCGATGCAAAGGCGTTAGGTTCAAACAATAATTCCTTTGCTCTTGAGTCTTTCAAATCAAATCCTCTAGTTGCCATTCAACACGATGGTGATTTATCTAGGATTGAAGATAATACTAAACTAAATAGTTTGGTATCACATGAGGAAATGACCATTAATGAAAAATTTAAATCAGTATACACCAATAGTTTCAAAGCGTTTCTTATGATGGGTACAAACAAACCTGTTAAGATTACAGACGCTAAATCAGGTCTTATAAGAAGACTTATAGATGTAAGTCCTACTGGAAATAAACTATCTCCTAGGGAATACAAAACGATAATGGAAAAGATACCATTCGAATTAAGCGGTATTGCACATCATTGTTTGGATGTATATTTGGAAGATCCGGACTTCTATAATGATTATATTCCAACAGAGATGATAAGTGCATCAAATGATTTTTATAATTTCGTAGCAGATAACTACGTTACATTTTCAGATGCTAAAGACGTACCATTATCGCTAGCTTGGGAGATATATAAAAACTATATTGAAGATTCTAATATGTCATATTCATATACTAGAAGTCAATTTAGGGAAGAACTTAAGAACTACTTTGAAGATTTCAAAGATAGGTATACTACTGCAGATGGAAAAAGAGCGAGGAGTTATTACGTAGGGTTCTTGGAAAACAAATTTAACGGGGAAAAAGAACCTGAAAACAAAGTCAAAATAAAGAAGACTTGGCTTGATATGAACGAGACCGAATCTATATTTGATGTGGATGGTAAATCATATCCAGCTCAACTGACTAATTCAGAAGGTTTTCCACTATACAAATGGAGTAACGTTAAGACTACGTTATCTGATATTAAAACCAACGAATTACACTATGTCAAAGTGCCTGAAAATCATATTGTTATAGACTTTGATATACCTGATAAAGATGGAGGTAAAAGCTTAGAAAAGAATTTGAAAGCTGCTTCTAAGTGGCCTGAAACATATGCTGAATTAAGCAAAAGTGGTAAAGGAATACATCTCCATTATATTTACTCAGGAGACGCTACTCAGCTGAGTAGGATTTATGATGAGCATATTGAAATAAAGGTCTTCATTGGTAATAGTTCGCTTAGAAGGAAACTTACTAAATGTAACGATATTCCGATAGCAACTATATCTTCAGGCCTACCATTAAAAGAGGAGAGAAAGAAAATGGTAGATAAAGACATAATCAAAAATGAAAAAATTCTCAGGGTGATGATTTTGAGAAACCTTCGTAAAGAATATCATGATGCTACTAAACCAAGTATTGATTTCATAAACAAATTATTGAACGACGCATATAATAGTGGAATGCATTATGATGTGACTGATTTAAGACCATCCATAATGTCATTCGCTGCTAGTAGCACAAATCAAGCTGAATATTGTTTGAAATTGGTGCAGGATATGAAGTATAAATCAGAAGAATCTTCAGAGCCTGTTGAAGCTGAAAATGATTCGTTAGTATTCTATGATGTTGAAGTGTTTCCGAATCTGTTCCTTGTAAATTGGAAATTCCAAGGTGAAGGTAAACCGATACACCGAATGATAAATCCTACACCTATTGAAATAGAGGAACTTTGCAGATTTAGATTAGTAGGGTTCAATAACAGGCGTTACGATAATCATATTTTGTATGCTAGAATGATGGGATATTCTAACGAAGATCTATTCGATCTATCAACTAAAATAGTAAATGGCTCTCCGAATAGCATGTTCAATGAAGCATACAACCTATCATATACTGACGTTTATGATTTCGCGTCAGCTCCTAACAAGCAGTCTCTAAAGAAATGGGAGATCGAGTTAGGTATAACACATCACGAATTAGGTATGCCTTGGGATCAGCCAGTTCCAGAAGACATGTGGATAAAAGTTGCTGAATATTGTGACAACGACGTTCTAGCAACAGAAGCGGTGTTCAATCATCTTGAGGCGGATTTCAATACTAGAGTTATATTATCCGAAATAGCTGGTAAGACTGTTAACGATTCTACGAACGGATTGACAACGGCTATCGTATTCAACGGAAATAGAAACCCTCAAAACGAATTCTGCTATAGAGATTTAGGACAGCCTGTGACGTATTTGAGAGACGACGTTAAATCATATTTGAAAAAGGAGACACATTTATTGGAGAACGAATTTGTAGCTTGGGATGGAAGCAAATCTATATTACCATATTTCCCAGGTTATATTTTCCAAAACGGTAAATCGACTTATAGGGGTCTGGATGTAGGCGAAGGTGGATATGTAGAAGCTCAACATGGATATCATGAGAACGTGGCATTGCTTGACGTAGCTTCAATGCATCCTCACAGTATGATAGACGAATGTTTGTTTGGGCCTAAGTATACAAAACGTTTCAAGGATATTGTTGACGGACGTATCGCAATCAAACACAAGGATTTCGACACCGCTAGACATATTCTAGACGGTAAGTTTGCTCCTTATGTAGTTGACGATGACGTTAAATTAGCAATTTTATCGACTGCGTTAAAAACGCCTATCAACTCTACCTACGGGTTAACAAGTGCTAGCTTTACAAATCCATTTAGAGATTCTAGGAATGTAGATAATATTGTTGCTAAACGTGGTGCGTTATTTATGATTGACTTGAAATATGCTGTTGAGGAACGAGGATTCACAGTAGCTCATATTAAGACAGACTCTATCAAAATACCAAACGCAACTAGAGAAATCATAGATTTCGTTATGGAATTTGGAAAGAAATACGGCTATGAGTTCGAACATGAGGCGACATATTCTAAGATGTGTTTGGTTAACAACGCTGTTTATATTGCTAAATATGCTGATCCAGAGTTATGCAAAGATCTTTATGGTTATATTCCAGGTGACAATAGAAAGAAAGGTGGTAAATGGACTGCTACTGGAACTCAATTTGCAGTACCTTATGTATTCAAAACTTTATTCTCACACGAACTTATATCAATAGAGGATATGTGCGAAACAAAATCGGTTAAGACTGAAATGTATTTAGATTATCAAAGATTCGACGAGCATTGTTATTGCTTCGTTGGAAAGGTTGGAAGTTTCTGTCCAGTCATCCCAGAAGCAGATGGCGGATTGCTTGTTCGTAAAGCTTTGGATAAAAATGGAAACGTCAAGTATGACGCCGTTACAGGAACTAAAGGTTATCGATGGCTGCAAGCAGACGTTGTAAGGGAACGAGGTGATATAGATATTATTGATAGAAGTTTCTATAAAAAATTAGTAGATGACGCCGTGGAAGCCATAGGCAAATACGTTGATCCAGAGGCGTTTATGGATTAGGGAGGTAAAGAATTGTAAAGGATGATGTTAGGTGAGTAAAAAGAAAACTTCAGGAATAAGGCTGGTGTGTCTCGGTAGCTCTGCTATGCAAGTTACCGGGTCTTGTTGGTTGTTGGAATTTAGAAAAGATGATGGTGAGTTATCTAGGCAGATAATCGAATGTGGTTTGCCTCAAGGCGACTCTACTATATTAGAAAGTTATAACTCTATGCAAAGACAGACTAATGCAGTCTTGTCTTATATTCCAACTGTTGAAAATTTATTTTTATGTCATCCTCATGTTGACCATACTGGATTAGTTCCACTGTTTAATTCTTCAAATGGTTTCGAGGGTAAGATATTAGGATCTAAGCAATGTTTGGAGATAACGAAAGAGTTGTTGAAAGACTGTTGCTATGTACACAGGAAGAATGTGGATTATCTCAAATCAAGGGGTAAAAAGAAGAAGCTTATATATTCCGAGCCACAGCTATATGACTGCCTTTCACATTTCGAATGGACTGCTGCGGACGGAGAACCTGTGGAGATAAACTCGAATCTCAAAGTTATATTTAGACCGAACTCGCATACTGTGGGAAGTCATAACATCACATTTTTAATTAAAGAGTACAAGCTGAATCGTTGGAAGAGCGTAACGTACACAAGCGATATGGGAAGTCAAATAAATCGAGATCTAACGCCATATTTGACTATACAGGATATTCCTGTAAAAGGTAATGTCCTTATAAGCGAGGCAACATATTCTACGTCCGATAGAGCTATGACCAGAAACATGGCTATATCTGATAGGGAAGATTTGTTGACTATCATAAAAGAGGCCATGCTTAACAACAGACGCGTTCTTCTTCCGGTATTCGCATTTAGCAAAGCTCAAACAATAGCTACTTTCTTATATGACAACTTGAAAGATGTTAACTGGTTTAATGAGGGCGATTTCAATATTATAATGGACGGCGTTCTTATGAACAATATTAACATGGTCTATAGTAGAGTATTGGAGGGCTCTGATAAAGAACATTTCGACGAAGTTATGCAATGGAAAAAGATTGTTAAGTTTAAGGAGTATGGACAAACTCTTAATTATTTGAAAACTCATAAACCTGGAATTATATTAGCTTCTAGTGGGTTTTTAGAGAACGGTAAGATTGGTTTATATTTACCACAGATCGTTGGGTGTAGCAAAGATATTATAGTCATAAATGGATATTGTTCACAATCCAATGAGGGCTCCTTAGCTTATAAGCTTTTAGACGCTAAACAAAAAACCATAACGTTCAATATTGAAGGTGAGAAACACACAGTATTGAAAAGAGCTAAGATCTACCAACAGAAATCTTGGAGTTCTCATATTAGTAACCAAGAGCTTAAAGAGTTATTTGCAAGTGTTAATTACGATAAGATAATAATACACCATATGGATGAAGATAATAAAGAAGTTTTTGTGGAAGAATGTAAAGATTATATTTCAAGTAAAAACAAAACAACACCGTTGGTTGCTGTCGGTAAACATGCAACAGAATTTATATTATAAAAAAGGATGGGATTGTATATGATAAGAAAAAATTTAGTAGTTGAGAACGCACACATTGCTTTTAGAAACTTTTCAGGTAAGGAAAGTAAATTCAACAGAGGCGGTAATAGAAACTTCTGCGTTATATTTGACAAGGAAACTGGAGAGGAATTACAAGCTCAAGGATGGAATCTTGGAATACTAAAACCTAGGGACGAATACGAAGAACCTTCTTACAAATTATCAGTAGCTGTTCAATTTGGTAAATATCCTCCAAAGATCTATATGATAGCTGGAAGAAAGAAAACATTATTAGACGAAACTACAATTGGCAATTTGGACTTCGCTGAAATCGAGAACGTTGATATAATTATAAGACCTTATAACTGGGAAGTAAATGGAAAAACTGGAGTTAAAGCATATGTACAAACTATGTACGTAGAAATCAGAGAAGACAGGTTCGCTTCTAAATATGATTTCGATGATCCAATGGATATGGGAGACGCTCCATTCTAAAGAGGAGGTTACAATGACTAGAAAGAGCTCGAAAGTGTCTATGTACGATTATCAAGTAGATGCTATCGCTAAGATGAAAAATGGTTGTATATTATGTGGAGGGGTTGGGACTGGGAAGTCTCGAACCTCCCTTGCATATTTTTACACACTTCATGGTGGTAAACTTAACACTGAATATTACACTAAGATGAAGAATCCATGTGATTTATATATTATAACTACAGCTCATAAAAGAGATATTCATGAGTGGGACGGTGAACTTATAACGTTTAACATGAACGTAGATCCCAAATTGTCGATATATCCTAAACAAAAAGTAGTAATAGATAGTTGGAATAATATTAAGAAGTATGTCGATGTTAAGAATGCATTTTTTATATTCGACGAACAACGGGTAGTTGGAAGTGGGACTTGGGTGAAGTCATTTTTGAAAATAGCTAAAAGCAATAAATGGATATTGTTGTCAGCTACACCTGGAGACACCTGGTCTGATTATATTCCGGTGTTCATAGCTAACGGTTTTTATAAGAATAGAACCGAGTTTCTTAGAGAGCACGCCGTTTATGCACGATTTTCAAAGTTTCCAAAGATAGAGAAATTTATTGGAACTAATAAACTATTATATTTTAGAAAACAATTATTGATAGATATGCATTATAAAAGAAACACTAACAGAATCTATAAAGATATATTTGTAGAGTATGATAAGATTATTTATAAAGATATTAACAAGAATAGATGGGATCCTTATAAAGACAAGCCGATTGAGAATCCGGGAAGTCTGTGTTATTTATTAAGGAAAGTTTGTAATTCGGATGAGAGTAGAGCAGATGCTGTGTTAGAATTATCTAAAAAACACGAACGCTTGATTATATTTTATAACTTCGATTACGAATTAGAAATTTTGCTCGGGGTGAAGTTTTCAAAAAACACTGTAGTCGCTCAGTGGAATGGACATGCTCACGAACCTGTTCCGGATAGTAGAAAATGGGTATATTTAGTTCAGTATACAGCTGGTTGTGAAGGCTGGAATTGTATTACTACCAATACTATTGTTTTTTATTCTCAGAATTACTCGTATAAAGTTATGGAACAAGCTGCTGGAAGAATAGACAGGCTTAACACGCCGTTCAAGGATTTATATTATTATATTTTGAAGAGTCGTTCAGGAATAGATTTAGCTATAGCAAGAGCGATAAAAGAGAAAAAGATATTTAACGAAAAGAAATATTGTGACGGAGGTTTTAAGCGTGGATGATGTATTTGAATATTGCGAATTTTGTATATATCATGACGAATGCGAATTGAGTGTAGAGGATTTTGAAGAAGCTGGTATAGACGTTTGTCCATATTTCGAACCAGCTGAAGAAGAAGCTAGCTAGGAGGATGTTATGAAAAAAGATGAGATATTATTTGCAAAGGTAGATAAACATGCTACGATACCAAGTAAAAGAGATGAGGATGCTGGATATGATATTTATGCATGTTTTGAAGAGGATTATAGGATTATAATGCCACATGAGACTGCTATGATTCCTACAGGAATTGCAAGTGCTTTTGATAAAAGTTGGTATGTTCAACTACAAGAACGAGGTAGTACTGGTAGCAAAGGAATAAAATACGGGGCTGGGGTTATAGATTCCGGTTACAGAGGAGAATGGTGGATTCCGATAACAAACACAAATACTATACCAGTAGTTATATCTAAACTACCAGAAAGAGAAGTCAAGAGATTAGTGGGTATGAAAGACTGTATTGTGTATCCATATTCTAAAGGAATAGCTCAATTTCTTATTTTGCCAGTACCTAAAATGAAAATTAGAGAAACTACTATGTATGATCTGTTGTTAAATACTTCCGTTAGAGGAACAGATTGTTTAGGTTCAAGTAATAAATAAATTATATTTTGGGAGGATGTTATGGAAATTAAAGAATGGTTAGGAGAAAATAATCAATTAGGAATAGATATTTGGAAAGGTAAGTATCAAAAGGATAACGAAACATTTGACGAGTGGTTAGATAGAGTTTCTGGTGGAAATGAAGATGTAAAAAATCTTATCTTTGAAAAGAGTGGTGTGCACGGTTTCGCAGCGTCACACGCCGAAAGAATAAAGATTATAAATTGCAAGTTCAGATGTATAGGCGGAGGTGTTTTTGACCTTGAGAAATACTTCAAACTGCACAATAAAGGCAATACACCTGATATTGTGACTTTTCAGCTCGGACTTAATGATTTCTTTCTTGCCACAGATGAAAATATTGCGGAAAGAACAGCTCAATCACTTGAAAATAT
>ERZ808048.286-NODE-286-length-10615-cov-6.684191_pt1 | contig 10615 bp, 13 predicted proteins | sample MGYA00380197_ERZ808048 | MGnify/ENA primary metagenome ERZ808048 (study PRJEB31490, sample SAMN06133377) | cow dung metagenome | isolation source: M1 | host: cow | place: China: Chengdu | collected 2015-05 ... | reverse complement strand
ACTTTCCCCATCTGTCAAAAATATGTTATAATAAAAATATTGTGCGACATTAACAAAAATAACCAAACATGGTAAATATATCGTCTTGAACTCTATCTCGTCTCCAAACCGCTTTAAAATGCGTCACAGCGCAAATTTCACGCACACCACAACGCAACATTCTAACACCTGAACGTCGTCACCACGTCCCATCGCCACCACTGAATCGACCAAAAAACCCGCTTGAGTGGCGGGTTAGTTGGAGGTCAAGTTTAATGGTCAAGAGCTATGACCATCCGGATTGGAGCTGTGCCAGAATAAGTCCAGTCCGTACCATCACTAATTTGGAAGCTACCTTTGCCGGCAACGTCTGCAGTAGACAAGCACGTAAAGGTATAGGTTCTATTCGTGATTACGCTGCCATCATTATAGAATGGTTTGAGTTCTAGCGTCTGTGTGTGTGCTAAGTTGCCAAGGTTCAATATTAAGGTCTTGTAGTTGGACGCATTAGTCTTGAGGGTACCAGTGGTCGAGGTGCTATTCACAATCTCGCCTTGGATGTAGACCGCATTGTTGTTGTTGAATTTATCAGTCACATTTTCTCCTGCGGTGAATTTGTCTGGCAAATCCGTCACGTTGTTAGTCACATACAAGTTGGTGGTACCAGTTTGGATAAGCAAGTCTTGGTGGTTGGTGTAGGCTGTTCCAAGGTGGATGAATGTGTTGCCATTTATCTTTAAGCTGCTTGAGTGGGCAATACGGAAGGCTGCGAAATACACTGTATCGTTTAAGGTCTTTGTGAGCGTATTGTTACTGATATCAACGTTGCTGGTGTATGTATCGGTGCCGATGCTGGTGTTGTCAAAGTAGTCGCCAGAGTTGATGTGGAATGCGTGGTGAGCGTACTCGATTTTATTATTGGAGATTTGGGAATCTTTGAGGTTCATCATTACGAAGGCTGCGCTGGCATCTGTTCCGCTGTCTAAGCACTTGACGATGTTGTTGCAGCAGTTGAGTCCTGTCATCGGAAGGCTCTTTGTGCCATTGGCTAGGAATGAGGACACATTGGTGGCTTCATTATCGTGTACATGTAGCGAGGTGATAAACCCTTTTTTCTCGATAAAGAAGGCAGGATGTTCTGCATCTGCCACGCAGGTGTTATTACTGATGGTTGCGTTGATAAAGTCTCTTACAATAATCGCTGCATAGAGTGGAGTACCTAAGTTGTTGTTATTGATGACTATATTTTCGCAGATGGTGTACTCGGTAGAGCCATACGTGACACCGCCATGTGCACCGATTGCACTCTGGTAGGTATGATATGCGTCCGTTGCGTTCTTGAAGGTGTTTCCTTCAATGGCCATACAGAGGTTTGGCGTGTAGTCATACATGGCGGAGTCTTCAGCTACATATGGTTGAGCACCATAGGAACATGGGTCAATGTTGATACACTCGGATGATGCTCCATTACCTGCTGCGGTCTTTGTACCAACGAATTCACAGTTCTTAACCACTACGTTTTTACAGGCTGCAAATTGTAGGGCGTGGCGGCTTTGTAGATTTACAAATTTGACGTTATTAATCTCGAGGTTACTTGTATGCATGAAAGCAGAGCATCCGTCTGATACTATACCATTTTTTATTACGATGTCATGATAACCACTGTAACCAGTGAAGGTACTGTCGTTCTTAAAGGTAACAAAGCCAACAGTTTCGTCCCAGTCAATAAGAGGGAAAGAAGCTGGTCTTGTATAATTGAAATAGAGTGTAGAACCATTTAAATCAAGTGTTGTATTACTATTTAAACAAAGAGCGTCATCAACTTCGTAAGTTACGCCTTCTGGAAGTACGATAGTTTTCTCACACTCTAAAGCAAGGTAATCATTAATATCGTCAGTAGCTTTCATTTTAATAACTACTTTACGACCTTTTTGAAGTCTTTCAGCGACTAGTGTTGGAGCAGCGGTAATACTAACTAGATTATAACCGTCAATCACATCAACGTTTGTTATAGTACGCACTTTATAAAGATCAGTTACACCATCTCCTTTTCTCTGGTAACCATAAGTCATGACAAAAGAACCATTAACTAGGTTCGTAGCACTTACGATGTCTGCAGGAGTGTCAAATGCTAACACACCTTTTAACTGAATATAAGCAGCGATAATATCAGCAAGTTGACCGCTATCAGCCATCTCGTCTAATTTGTTATCGACTTCAGTTTGTATATCTAAATTGTCAAAGTAGTTATCAACGTAGTCTTTTAATTCTACGAACAAGTCTTGCAGTTCTTTAGTTGCAGCAGCATTTTCATTGACAGCTGGAATGACTGTTTTTTCTAAGTAATTGCATAGCCATGCTAACAACTCATAGTAACTCATACTCTCGGTGAAACTTGATGGCAATTCACCAATTGTGGTAATGAAATGCCTAAAAGGTTCTGTTGATAGAGTCTTGATTGTTTCCATTTATTTCCTTTCTAATACACTCCCATAAAGAGCATATTCATATCTTTTATTATATCACGGTTAATCATAATGATATTTTCACGATATTGCTGTATCATCTTCTGTGCCGTTGCTGATACACCTGAATTACCTTTAACATGCTTAGTATATGCTTCATTACCTTTGCCGTTTGTGTTAGTTTGGTCTACAATAGAGTTTTCATTTTCATTTGCACTAGTAGACGAGGCATAATTACCTTGTAAGATAGCATTTTTACTAATCTGCCCTTGTGGTGTATCAGATGAAACAGTAAGACCGCTTCCTGTATTGGTAGAAGTCGAGTTAGAAGTTGATTCGTTATCGGATGTCCTATCGAACGTTTCAGTATAATCCACATTCACTAGTGGGTCATATTTAATTGCCGCTGAATAGATAAGTGGTGCTTTTTCTTCCATCAATTCTCGCATTAACACTTTAGCTTGGTGACGGAAGAGTGCTGGTGTTTCAAATCCAATCTCATACATATAGTAATGATCAAAGATTGCTTGAGCTAGTTTCTCTTTACTCCAAACACCTCTGTCAGCGATTACGGCGATTTCTTCATCAGTTAGATAGTCAGATAGCTCGTAATCCATGAACCAACTTTTGACGGTTTCTTCACCGTAGATGTTTGCAACATTTCTAAGTTCAATCGTATATCTAGCCATTATCTACCTCCTCATCTAAGTTATAATCTTTAATAATAGATTCTTTTTCTTTGATAATGTTATAGAGGTCTGAGCGTAGTTTTACATCAATTGCTTTAGATGTGCCAGTTAATCCGAATTTGTCATTAAACTCTTTGCAAGCCTGTTTTCTAGGTATTAAATAACTCTGCATGTTCATATTTACTAACTCATTATTGCTATCTGCTTCAGATGTAATAAGTCTTTCACGTTTTTCCGAGAGGTTAGAAATACCTAAGAATGTCAAAAAGTCATTCCATATCTCTCGCATATATACTCTAATATCATTAGCGATGAAATCGGCTTGAGTGTTAATCGAGTCAATCGGCTTTTCGTTGAGTAAATTCTTATCACCGTAAATAACTGGGGAATTACCATCGTACTGAGCATATAAGTTTCTAAGAGTAAGCTCTTGATTTTTATCTGTCAGTAGAAGAATTGGTGTTTTAGAACTTTTGATGTTGATATCCGCTGCACGTTGAGCGTCTGCTAATCTTTCAGCATAGAGCGAAATTGTGCTAGCGGTGGGAACTCTTTGATAGTTATTCATCACTAGAATACATTCTTCTTCTGCTGGTAAATTGGTGTTTGGAACATAGAGCTCCCTCATCTTATTATAAGAATATGAAAAACAGTTGATTTTGGTAGGAAGTCCGTAGATATTAATATATCCAGAATCTGCCGCTTGAGTGTTGATGAACCCATAATCTTCGTCATAGAGCAAAGCAGCCTGACCTTTATAGTAAAGGCACATCTCTAGATAACGAGCGTTCATGGTATCTGGAAGATTAACCCACTCAAACATTGATAGTGCTATCTTTTTCATTCTTTCTAGATAATCTAGATAAGTTTGAGAATTAATTAAAATAGCATCTTCAAAACTACTGTTTAATCCCTTTTTTCTAGTCTTTTTAATCATTTGTACCATATTTTAATTATATCACTTAAGGCGTTACAATCGCATTGCTTTGTGAGTAATCCATAAAAGTAGTTGGATTGTGCCAGAAGGTAATACCCTTATCAAACATTGTTTTAATTTCTTGTAAATCCTCTTGAGGTATATCTGCTTGAATATAGCAACCTTGAGTCTTTACAAAATTCCAGTTTGTCCGACCTGTAACATTTGGAATTTTTACTTTATTCGTTTTGTACCCAAACATATCAAAATATGAATCTATAATTTGAGCAAACTCTGAGGTAATACTCATAGGATAGAACATGATATCATTGATTTTATCACTAGTTATGATATCACCACCATTTACATTTCCTCTAATTGTTTGAGCAACCATTGCATGCTGACGCATTTGTCCTATTGTACCGGTTATACCTCCAAAAAGATTGGTGCCAGCTCTAGCATCACTTAATGCAACACTAGCTGCTGAATATGCAAGATAGTGACCAGTTGCAGCTGCAAGGGTTGAGCCTACTACATCAGTTACAACTCCAGCGTTAATATTAACTGCATTTTGAGTGAGCCAGTTAGTATAACCATCACCACTCCAAGATAAGGTAGGATATTTACCACCCATCAAAGATTCATTGTAATTGTTTTCTAAACCTTTATAGTTTTTGGGATATGCAAAAGTAGTTCCACCAACTGTTGGTATGCTTTTACCTTCAAAGACACACGCAGATGGCGTTGTAAAATATTCATATGGTATTGTAGTAGTGCTACCATTGTTATTTGTAACTAAGATGCTCTGATATTCACCAGTTAGTAATTTTTTATTTCTTGGTGTATATCCGTTTAACGTATTTGGACGTGCAATAGTTACTGTTCTAGTTTGAGGTGTAGTGCCACCAGTGAATAACCAGTATGCATGCTCATCGTCATCGCCGTGAAACTCCAAATCATCATCATCGAAAGAAACATAAGGCACAACATATACTTGCGCTATACTTTCTAGGTGACCATTGTTAGCGTATCCTTGTAAAGCATTCACCATCTGTTGCCAATAGTCAAAAACAAACAAAGCACCACCAATAGGAATGCCATATGCATTTACACCGGCATACTTAGTATTCCCATATGGTTCATAGGTTGCATTGATAACATATCTGAAATTTTTGAATGCCATTTGCGACATTGTACCGTTGCTTACAAATTCACCTGTTTCTAAGTTCTCGGGCTCAAGGTTAGCACCAATAGTGTCATCGTTGGTGTGCTCCCTCTCCACAAATACTTTCTTATAGGTCAAATCAAATTGCCAAGTTTGCCACACATCTGTCTTAATACCAATACTAGTAACTTGATCAGAAACCCAATCTAGACTAGTGATATAGGCATAGAACCATTTGTTTGAATAGGCTGTATTGCGGTACATTACATAGTTATATTGGTATAACTCATCTACGAGTGCCGGTACACGAATAGTGCTATCTTTTCTTTGATAGGTAAACGAATCGAACGTGAGTTTGGGAAGGTTAAAAAAATAGTTATACTGTGCAGTAGCGTTTGCGAAAGTAAGTTGATTAATATCACTTATCTCTAGCGGTACTTTCAGTAGTATAACATCGGTGTTAGGTGTAATTACTGCCACTTGTATTCCTTTCCTTGAAAATTCCCCTAGAGGATATGATTAACCCTCTAGGAGAACTGTTTAATTTGTTTACTCGCTATCTGAACCGGATGGAGTTGGTTCTTCAGTGGTGTAAATCTTAGCGTTTGCAAAGAGTGAGTAGTTCACCATGCGAACATCGTTCAAGTAGTATTGCCATGTACGGTTGTTAGCATTATAGAACTCATCCATTGCGAAGTCTTGAGTCTTAATCTTGAACCAAGCCTTATCACAAATCATAGCCTTAATCATGCTACCATCTACAGCAACCTGACCATCATCAGTGTACTGCGAGAAGTCATCTACTACAATCACACGACCTAAGAAGTCAGCTTTATTCATATTGAAGGCAGCTGCGAGAACATCCACATCAATCAAAGCTTCAACATCAGCAGAGATAAGAACTACGATATCTTGTGGGTCACTCCAAGTCTTAAGAGCGAACGCACCTTCACCTTTTACATCTGCCCATGCATTGTAAGCTGTGGAAGGAATTTGCATCTTGGTAAAATCTGCACGCATTTTGCGAACGAGAGCTTTAGCGGTAGCTTCGGTGGTTGGATTAGTAATAACTTCGTATTTCACAGCACCGCCCTTAAACGCTGCAAGAGGCAAACCTTTAGCTTGATTATATCTCGTTGCGTTAGCTCCTGAATACAAAGAGTTCACCATTCCCGCCACGAGTGCTTCAAGATTATCCCAGCTCGTAAATGCATTTTTAATCTTTTCACGAGTGATAGTTACACAATATTGAAGATCAGAGTTAACAGTTAAATACTGTGTAGCAACTTCAGCTTCATATTTCTGGAGAAGTCCAGCAAAGTCGTTAACATTAAAGCCACGAGCTTTGGCAGGATTTACATAGACATCTTCGATGAACTGCCCGAGAGGCATTCTATCACCTTCGAGTTCAGCAAGAGGGTTGTTAAAGGTTTTAGTATAAACTGCAGTATAAACAACTTTCTTGAGTAAACCGATGAAGTCATTCAAGACGTTGAGGTTTTGGCTATCGATAATCGGAGCACCAAATTCACCAATTGTAGTTGATTCAGTTACAACTGGAACATACTGATGGTAAATGGAGTTGGTTTTCACCGACATCTCACGCATTTTATTCAATGCGGTAGCAAGTCCTTCAGATGGATACATCTTCATTTCCTTTCTAAATTAAATAATATTTAGTGGATGAAATTACCGTTTCTATCAAACGCATCTTTCCAAGATATTTCTTTCGGCTTTTCTTCACTCTTAGCAGCGGGTTCTTTTTCTTTTCCCACCGGCAATTTCTGAAGAAGTGCACCATTTGCACTAACCAGTTTTTCATTTCTATCTTTAAGAGAATCTATCTCTTTATCTCTATCTGCGAGAGCTTGCATGTTCAAAGTATTGCCGGTAAGTATTTCACCAACAGTGTCTGAAATCATTGCAAAATTTTCAGCCCCTAAAGTAGATTCTATTTTGCTTGTTAGTTCTAAAATCTTGTTATCATCCATACTTTTTATTATATCACATTCCCCCTATTATCACGCAATTTTCTAGCGTAGAGTACCCATTTGAAATCAGATTGACTAAGTGTAGGAACTGGTGGAACAATATGCCAGTTTTTATATCTGAATGCTCCTAAAAATAGTCTAGTATCATATCCATGTATATTCACATAAGCTCCACCAGCAGGATCAGGAGTGCCACCATTATTTTCTGATAGAATAGGGAATTCGTAAGGTTGAGATGGGTCTGGTGTCCATGTGGAATAAGTTTGATTGGCAAAACCCACATGACCGTAAGGATTAGATGCATTATAGTTAAAAACCATGATATCACCTTTTTCCACATCTGCTAAATTATAAATCAAATCAAAATAGGTTACACCATTAAATGAAATATTAGCGTTGCGATTTTCCCACATGGTATACGCACTAGACGAATTAATAATAGGGTAGCCAATACCAAACCCTACATTTCGCCAGAAAAGGGAAGCAAAATCCCAACACTGACAGCCGTAACTTGAATCTATATCATATCCGTTGTCTAGTGTAGCATTTTTCCATTCATCGTAAGTAGAATGAGGAACATCAACATAGCCAATATATTTCGTCATAATTCGCCCGTATCCGGTGTTAGTGGAGTTGGTTCAGGCTCTGGTTCTGGTTGAATATAGTCTAGTGGAGTATAACCGCCGATGAAATTTTTAAGACTAATATTTATTACATTGGTAGCCGAACCACCAATCCCATTACCGCAAGAAATACCACCTTGATTTTCACCTAGACATTTCACATAACCATTAACTGGTTTTTCTAGAGCCATACAGATATGACCGGTAGTAGAGCCATCAAACACTAACCAAGTGCCATCTTGAATTTCATCTCTATCCCAAATCGTCTTAAAACTATCTCTAGCATTCTCTTCTGGGCAATTCATAATCCCTTTAGCTAGACCAGTTCCACAAGTAGAGATGTCATAGTGGGCATAATCCCACCAGAACGCACGAGCAAGGCTAACACATTGTGCACCATAAAAATTGTTTGCTATTATGCATTTACCCATTACCGATGCCTTAAAAGCCTCCGGAGATGAAGTATCCACCTCTTCAATTTTACCAAGTTCATAATATACTTCCGGTTCTTCACCTTTAATATTCATTGTGATATCTTTGAACTGACCGCCACCGTCTATCTCTTCTACAGTGTAAATCGGCTCATCGGTTGCACCCTGTGCGTCAAACATGGGAGGTTCATCTGCTAGTTCAATCTTTACTTCAATGTTGCCTTCTTCGGTAGGATGAATGATCACATTTATACCAATACAACCAAGAACAGCAACGATAAATAATATTAAAGATTTCCAGCAATTAATTAATGGTTTTTTATTCTTCTTTTTAGATGATTTTTTAACCATAATTTGCCTTTCAATTTAGTTTACACTTTCATTATAACACAAAAACCCCACCTATCGCTAAGTGGGATTTAAGCTATGTTATTAAATAAAAGATTGGGCATTTATATTATATCATACTTTGATTTATATCATCTACTTTTCTTGCTATTATCTCCATGTTTTCGCACATCTTTTCATAGGCTAGTTCACGTTCGAAATAGTAACAATAGCTTTGTGCTACACAAGTTGATTTACCTTTAAGTTTAGTAAATACTTTGTAACCGTAGCCTAGTTTGTATTCATATAGTTTACCAGTGATGTTACCGAAGTGAGATTCATGTAAGAGTTTCATTCGGCATCTCCTAAAATATATTTTAACAATTTAATAATATATGCAACATAAGCAATAAGAAAGATGATAACTATTCCTCCTACAACCCAAGTTCCTAGAGTTGGTTCAATACTTTGTATATTATCACTATATTGCAATGTATTATAATTAGTTGTTACTGGTTGCGGAATGTAAATCGGTGTAATTGATCTTCCATTGTTTATTGGGATAATCATTCTTCACCTCCTTCCAAAACATCATGTTTTCTCCCTTCTCCGTTCTTTACACCAGTTCTTCTACTCTTTAATCCACCTTTTCTACCAGCTTCTCGAGCTAATTCTCTATTACCATAAAATCCACCTGTATGCCCATTCTTACCGCCTCTTCTTCCGATATTCTTATAGAAATCAAATCCATGTCTTGCAATATTTGTTAATGCGGCTTTCTTACCGCCTAATTTAGTACCACTCATTTATTAATCTCCTTTTCATTTACATTGTAATAATCGTAGAATAGTTCATAGTCTATATCTTTTATCATACTATTCCATCTATTTCGTTAATTTTAGTTTGTAATATTTTTGCTGCATCTTTATTATCTAATACTTTCCAAATTCTAGGATCTGGGAAGTTGCGATCGTGAATACCTATCTCGCATTCTAATATTTTTGCCTGTATGGCAGTACGTCCCGTGCAATAGACTTTTCTATAATCTGCCATTGCTCTTAATAGCTTATATTGAGGCATATTTGTTAAGATATCACATTCTTTTGGAACTGGAGCATGGTACATCTTTGATATTTTAATTAAGCGACCAGCGAATGCCATCTCTTTAGTCTTTTCTTTTACTTTGTACCGTTCCACACTCTTTACATCTACAGATAAAGGTAAATATATAGCCTTACCGAAATACTGCATATTATTTACAGTTTTCTCTAATCCACACACTAGAATTAAATCTTTGTATTGACGTAAGAATTCATAATAGTTGGGGTTGCGATTGTTATGAATAAATACGATGGAATGATCTGGTATGGGCTGTTCTCTTAATCTTACTGTTACCCAATTTCTATCTGTTTTCACATTCGGTATGATATTCTTTACAATCTCCCGTGAATAGTAATATGCGCCATTATACTTATTACCACCAACCAAACTATTACGCTTCTTCGCATAGATAGGGTTTGTATGGTCTATAATCATCGCATATCACTTTCATTAATAAATCTAGCTGCCTGACGTATCCAGTTACGATAAACTGTTGGTATTTCGTCATTCTTCCAGATGGTAAATAACTTACTAATTACCTCATTCTTACGTTTATTATAATCTTGATGTGCTAATTCTATTTCTTTATCTAAATCCGTACCTAAGAAGTTTACTTTTAGTAAATCCGCAGTATCATTTGTCTTATCTAATACCACAATTTTCATTTTATACCTCCAAATTTGTTTGATAAATTATTTACAAATTAAATTATACAATATAAATAAGAATTTTTCAATAGCATTTTAAAAAATATTTTTAAGGATATAGCTAAATATGAATTTTGGAATTATTTGCGAATTTAATCCGTTTCATAACGGACATAAGTATCATATAGAGCAGACATGGAAAAAAACAGATAACTCGTTTATTATGGCAATTATGTCAGGTAACTTCGTGCAAAGAGGTGAACCTGCTTTATTAGAAAAGC
>ERZ808048.285-NODE-285-length-10661-cov-7.688587_pt1 | contig 10661 bp, 8 predicted proteins | sample MGYA00380197_ERZ808048 | MGnify/ENA primary metagenome ERZ808048 (study PRJEB31490, sample SAMN06133377) | cow dung metagenome | isolation source: M1 | host: cow | place: China: Chengdu | collected 2015-05 ... | reverse complement strand
ATGTCGCGGGTAAGGCAATGCTTACCGTCTTTTGTGTCAAACTGCTCGATTTGTCCGATGTGTTTGATTTGTCCTGTAAAATCCATAATTTTGTGTGTTAAAAGTTATACAATTGCGTTTTGATTTCGAAATCGGCTGCAAAGGTAGTGGGATTTTACGGGGTGTGCAGGTGCAAATGCACCCGAAATCATATGAAGTCGGGTGCGTTTGCGCCAATAGTGCAGAAAAAATGCTATTTAAGCTGTGCGGCACGGCGCAAGATGTCGCTATTTAGGGTGCATTTTTGCGCTTGGCGATAGAAAAATGATTTGAGGGAATTCTCATCTACGACCCAACCAACGATAGGCGTTAGTAGGTCGGCAAGTTCGGAGTAAGAGGAATAAGGAGCGGGAAAGAGTTGCCCGATTTGCGCATATGCCTTGACTTCGATGTAGATGCGTCGGTAGTCATTAGCAGGAAAGAATTGCGCGGCTGTGCTGATGGTTTGTAGTTGGTCGATTGCGCATTGTGCTTGCGCGAGCGCGCTGCGAAGAGAAGTGATTACTTCATTTTGATTAATTTTCGCAGATTGGGGGGGTAATTCTGTGTGTCATATTAATAAATTTTAATAATTGATATGTCGTTTGTGCAATTATCACATTATAACACTATAACATAAAAAAAAGAGTCGAATGGTATATCGGTCGAAAAAAATATAATATATACTATGTATATAATTATATACTACCCTCATACTCCCTAAAAAAAGTAGATTTTTTGAAAAGTATGATTTTGGTGTTTGGGCAGTATGGAGAAAGATTTCGCTCATAAAATGATGTTATAGTGTGATAGTGTTATGCAGGGAGATGTTAAAAAACCTTAACAATTTGGTGTGTAGTAGTGTCGGTGACACATGTGATGGTTCGTGGTGTGCCGTCGTGGTCGATGCAGTAGATAAAGGTAGTATCGGTGAATGCGATGAGGTAGTCGGTCGGAAAGGTGGTCGCGTTAGGATTGTAGGTAAGCTCTTGCATGAGTTGGAATGGCGTGCCGTGGCAAGTGACTCCGCAGATGGAATGTCGCGGTTGGCAAGCAGTGAGCATGCAGATTAGCGCGCAGATGGCGCATTTAGCGAATCGCCTTCGGGGGGGGGGGGGTAATAGATTGATAATCAATAAGTTGCATATGATAGTGTGTATTTATGAGTTTGGCGTAAAAAATGTGCTATCTTCGGGGTATCTTCGGGGCATCTTCGGGGCGAGGTGGTGCGGAAGAATCATGCTACAAAGGTACAAAAAATAAATGATATATGCAAACTATTCGGTGTTTTTTTACATATTTTACTCGCTTTACTTGCTAATGTGCATTTTTTGTTGTACCTTTGCACGATTTTAAATTTGAACAATTATGCAAAAACAACGTATCGTTATTCGCTTCTGTGGCGATTCGGGCGATGGTATGCAACTCACAGGTACCATGTTTGCCTCGTTGAGCGCAATCTTGGGTAATGAAATCAGCACCCTACCCGATTTTCCTGCCGAGATTCGTGCGCCTCAAGGCACATTAGGTGGCGTAAGCGGTTTCCAAGTACAATTAGGTACTGGTGTCTATACCCCTGGCGACCAAGCCGATGTGATTGTAGCCATGAACGCTGCCGCGCTGAAAGTATGCGCATTGGGTTCGAAATTCAACCAAGCGGGTGCGAAATGGGATGCAGAAGGTTCTATGTTCAAGCGTGATGCAGTTATCATTGTAGATACTGATTCGCTTACTGCAAAAGACCTAGAGAAAGCACTCTATACGACAGATAATCCTTTTACCGAACTTGGGATTCCCGAGTCGGTACAAATCATACCCGTAGCTCTAACAGAACTCACCAAAGAGGCACTCAAAGACATGGGGCTGGACAATAAGTCTGTGCTCAAGTCACGCAATATGTTTGCCCTCGGACTGGTCTGCTGGCTCTTCAATCGCCCTGTAGATAAAGCGGTTGCCTTCCTCGAGAGTAAGTTCCAGAAGAAGCCACAGTTAATCGCACCTAACGTAAAGGTACTCACCGACGGCTTTAACTACGGACAAAACCTCGCGCTGAATATCCAAACGATGAATGTGGAGCAATCCCAGGAACTGCCCCAAGGTTCCTATACCTCTATCGCAGGCAACAAGGCTACAGCGTGGGGACTGATTGCCGCAGCTGAGAAATGTGGCAAACGTCTGTTCTTGGGCAGTTACCCTATCACACCTGCTACCGATATTATGCACGAACTGGCAGCCCGCAAAGATATGGGTGTGATGGTGGTGCAAGCCGAAGATGAGATTGCAGGTGTATGTACTGCTATTGGTGCTGCCTTCGCAGGTGATTTAGCAGCTACAAGTACTTCTGGCCCAGGTCTCAGTCTCAAAGGCGAAGCCATTGGATTGGCAGTGATGGCAGAATTGCCCTTGGTCGTGATTGATGTGCAACGCGGCGGACCAAGCACAGGACTTCCAACCAAAACAGAGCAGACCGACTTGATGCAAGCGCTCTATGGTCGCAATGGCGAGTGTCCCGCTGTGGTAATCGCTGCCTCCAGCTCTGCTAACTGCTTCGACTATGCGTATGAAGCATGTAAGATTGCGCTAGAGAACATGACGCCTGTGGTATTATTGACCGACACCTACTTGGCGAATGGCACGGGGCTGTGGCGTATTCCTCAATTGAGCGAACTGCCTCCAATTCAACCACAAAGCGTAGCAGAAGAACTAAAAGGCAACTACAACCCTGCCTTACGCGATGAGCGAGGGGTACGTTATTGGGCTTACCCAGGTATGGAGGGCTACGAACACCGCAATATCGGTTTGGAGCGCGATGCTGAAAAAGGTACTATCTCCACCAATCCCGAGAACCACCAACGCATGGTGATCGCACGCCAAGCAAAGATTGAGCAGGTGGCGAACCAAATACCTCTGCTGCAAGTACAAGGCAACCCGCAAAGCGACACGCTACTTATTGGTTGGGGAAGCACCGAAGGACACCTGCACGCAGCAGCCAACGAGCTTGGATGTGCATTAGCACACTTCAACTATATTAACCCGCTACCTAAAAACACTGAAGAGGTGTTGCGCCAATACAAACGCATCGTGGTGTGCGAATTGAATAGCGGACAGTTCGCAGCATATTTACGAAGCAAGATAGCAGGTATTTCGTTGGAGCAATACAACGAACTCACCGCACAACCATTTGCGGTTGACCGCATAGTTAACTTTGTCAAAAACTCCTTATAAATCATAGTATGGAAGCAAGTCAATTTAAGAGCAATCAATATGTGAAGTTTTGCCCTGGTTGTGGTGACCATGCTATCTGCATGGCATTGCAAAAAGCAATGGCTGAAGTGGGCATACCTACCCATCAAACAGTGGTGATCTCAGGTATCGGCTGTTCGAGCCGCATGCCTCACTATTTGAACACCTACGGTTTTAATACTATTCATGGTCGTGGTGCGGCTATCGCTACTGGTGTCAAGACTAGCCATCCTGAACTCAGCGTATGGCAAATGACAGGCGATGGCGATTGCTTAGCGATCGGTGGAAATCATTTTATCCATGAGTTGCGCCGCAATGTGGATTTGAATATCTGCCTATTCAATAACCGTATATATGGTTTGACCAAAGGTCAGTACTCCCCTACTTCGCCTAAAGGATTTGTGAGCAAGTCCAGTCCGTTTGGTACAGTAGAGCGTCCGTTTATCCCTGCCGAACTAGTGTTCGGTGCTCGCGGCACCTTCTTCGCCCGCACATTGGATGTGGATATGCCAACTACGGTGGACTGTATGGTACAAGGTCATCAGCACAAAGGTGCTAGCGTGATAGAGTGTTTGGTCAACTGTGTGATTTTCAACAACGGTACACATAGTTGGATTGCCGACCGTGAGGAGCGTGCCGAGCGCAGTATCGTGCTTCGTCATGGCGAGAAGATGATCTTCGGTAAAGAGAAAGACAAAGGTTTGGCATTGGACTACAACCAAGGATTGATACCTCAACTCATCGTCGTACCAGCCGATGACCCACGCGTACTCACCCACGATGCCACCACCCAAGATCCGACATTGCATCGCATGCTAGCGATGATGGGTTCGACCCTCCCAACCTCCCTTCAAGGGAGGAGCACAGGCACAACGTCTCCCATAGAAGGGGAGATTGAGAGGGGGCTTCCTATCGCTCTCGGTGTGATACGCAATGTAGAAGAAGAGGCATACGACATGGCTGTGAATGAGCAGATTAATGAAGTACGCGAGAAGAGCAAAGTAAAAACATTCGACCAACTGACCCAGACATTGGAGCAGTGGGAAGTGAATCATTAATCTAGGATCTATCACAACCAAAATTATAGTATATTATAAAAAAGTAACCAAAATTTTCTAGAACGGCGAATTGAACTAATTAAATTAAATCAAATTAAATGAAAAAGATTCTTTTTATTGTTGCGTTAGTAGCAACTGCGATTTTGAGTGCGAATGCGCAAGTGGTCAATGATAGCACCGTGACTGTGCCACAAGAGGAGAGTATGGTGATGAAAGTGGAGAACTGGTATGCCAACAATATGAATTACCTGAGTATTACGCTGCTTATGACGGTGGAATCATCTTTTATACCCTTCCCCAGCGAAATTGTCATTCCTCCCGCAGCCTATGTAGCGGGTAAAGAGGACAGCACACTACATGCCACAGATAGCTATCCCATCAATGTGTTGTTGATTGTACTTTTTGGTACGATAGGCGCTATGCTGGGTGCTATTATCAACTACCTACTTGCGATGTGGCTCGGTCGTCCAATCATCTATGCATTTGCGGATAGTAAGGTGGGACATCTATGTCTGTTATCATCGGAAAAAGTAAAGAAAGCAGAGGATTATTTCAATGATCATGGTAAGGTGAGCACCTTCGTAGGTCGCTTGATTCCTGGTATTCGCCAGTTAATCAGTATTCCTGCTGGATTGAGCAAGATGAATTTCGGTCAGTTCTTGCTATACACCTTCTTGGGAGCAGGTATCTGGAATATCGTATTAGCATTGTTGGGCTATATCGCCCACGGACAAATGGACCTCATCCATGCTTATAGCCACGAATTGAGCATCGCTATTATGGCATTGCTGGCTGTGGCTGTAATCTATTTCATTGCGAAGACCATTATTAAGCGCTATAAAAAATAGTGGCAACCTACGGGGAAACACCACTATACTAACGAAGTGATAATGGAGTGGTAACGGTGTGGTTTCGAGAAAGAAAAGGGACTAACGCATCAATTATGTGCCCAACCAAGTGCAAAGACGCTTATTCGACATCCTCGAATAGGCGTCATTTGTTTCATACATTCAAACAGTGTTGCTCCTGATGTAATGACATCATCTACCAAAAGAATATGTTTGTTCTTCCATTCTTCGGGATACCGCATAGCGAATAAATCTAGGACATTCTCATGGCGTTTGTCAAAGTTGGAGCGCGATTGGTGTGGATTATTTTTTGTACGAACAAGATGCGATGTATCTATTGGAATCTTGGTGATGGAATGTAAGCCTTTGCATATGTATTCTGCTTGATTGAAGCCCCGCTGTCGTAACCGACGAGGGTGCAAAGGAACTGGCACCAAGACATCTACATCATCAAAGAGCTCTGAGTCCAGATAGTCCATCGCCGCAACACGACCTAACTCGTGGAAGACCATTGGATTAGGAAAAGTACCAAATTTACCACGCTCTATGAGTGAGCGAAGCAATTGTCCACGTTCACGATTGTAAAAAGCAAAAGCTACTCCATGCTCATAATGGACTGCTCGCCGCTCCTTTTTTATCCAATCAGCAAAGAGCATATCAATACCATTATTGGGCAAAAACATGTGCTCAGTACGCACAATTGCATTAAGACAAGAGGAGCAGATAGCCTGCTCCCCTTGTACTAATTTATGCCCACAAGCCACACAGCAAGAAGGGAATAAGACCTCCAAGATTGCTCGTGAGCATGTGGAAAGAATGGATGACATGATTTGGGCATTATCTACGTCCGCGCATCCAACCTGCAAAGCCTCCTAACCCCGTAGATGGATTATCGGCTGGCTCTGGCGAGTCAAAATCGTCGCCAAAGTCAAGCACAATATCACCATTCTCATGAACAACTGGTTGTGGAGTCATTTGTGAAGGTGCTTCGGCAACTTGTGCAGGAGTATCATTTGCAGGAGCGACTTCTTCCTCTGCAGGCTCTATAGTCTTGGCATCTTCATAATGAATCTTGATAGCCTCCTCTACCGTCTTCTTACCGACGACATCGTCCAAGCCAGGGATATTGGATACCTCAAACCCCGTAGCAATGATGGTAACACGCACTTTATCCTCAAGCGTTTCATCGAGTGATGCGCCCCATTGCACCTCTACATCTTCGCCTATCTCGCTGACAAAAGTGTGGATTTGGTCAATCTCGGACATGATTAGTGCATGTTCGGTAGTCGTATAAATCTGCAACAACAAACGTGTTGCTCCACGCACATCGCTATTTACCAATGGCGAGTGCAATGCCTCGTGAATAGCTTGAGTGATACGGTTTTCGCCATTAGCCACACCTACGCTCATAATCGCTACATTGCCATTCTTGAGGGTATTGTACACATCGGCAAAGTCGGTATTGATATAACCAGGAACGGTAATAATCTCAGCAATTGCACGCGCTGCATTTGCCACCACATCATCCGACTTGGCAAAGGCATTGAGCATATTGAGGTCAGGATATATCTGGCGCAATTTCTCGTTGTTAATCACCAAGATAGCATCCACCTGTTCAGCCAGTTGCGCCACACCTATCATGGCCTTTTTGATTTTCTTAGGACCTTCGAAGGTGAAAGGAATAGTGACAATTCCAACCGTCAGGATACCCATCTCGCGCGCTACAGAAGCCACCACTGATGAAGCACCAGTACCTGTACCACCACCCATTCCTGCAGTAAGGAAAAGCATCTTGGTACCATCATTTAAGGACTCCTTGATACGCTCACGATTTTGCTCGGCATATTCTTGTGCAACTTCAGGTTTGCCACCAGCTCCAAGGCCAGGACCTAATTGCAATTTAGCAGGTACGCTGCTACGCTCGAGGGACTGCTTGTCGGTATTGCAAACTAAGAAGGTGACGTCCTTCACTCCTTGGGAGTACAAATAGTTGACAGCATTACAGCCACCACCACCTACGCCCATCACTTTAATAATGGAATCTTGAGCTATATCCAAACCCAAAGCATCAATTACATCTATCATATATCTTGTAGATTTATTAATTACACATTGATTAATATCCTGTTTGATCGGTAAATATCGTTAATGTTTTCTCCTTGATGATATCCAATATTCCTTCCCCAGAAGTGGTGACTTCAGGGTGCTTATTGCGATAATCTGCCCCTAAGAGCAAGGTACCTACCAAGGAAGAATACGTAGGCATACACATCTCGTCTGGCGTGTCCGTAGTCAACCACGATGCATGCGAACCATACATTACAGGGATAGAAGTCTTAGCCTGAATATATTCTACTAGACCTTGCAACATGGCAGCACCGCCAGTCACATACAATACTCTAAAACGACTAGCCTCTGCGTTGAGGACATCCAATAAGGGTGTGAGCATTTGCTCTAATCGAGCGGAAATAATATCTGCTATCTCGGTTGCCATCACCGCCACTTCACCTTGAGGCATGGTAGGCGCAGGCAAACGGAAGCGATGATTGGTGGACACCATATCTGCAGATGCATAACCATATTTACACTTCAACTGCTCTGCATATGCTAAGGAAATACCAATCTGCTCAATGTCACGCGTGATATCATATCCACCGAGAGGTACTACTTTGTTGTATAGATACTGATTGCCTTTATACACCGTCAAGGTAGTCGTCTGCGCGCCCATATCCAAGATTGCGCAACCATTAGCCATATCTTCGTCGGTAGTGATGGCATTCATCAGTGCATCAGGACGCACATAGATATGTTCCAAACGCTTAGCTGAGCGATTGAAGCTATCTACAATCTTTTGTTCCAACTCCTTTTTGCCAACAAAAGCAATAAAGTGAGCTTCCACCAATGCAGCACGCTGATTTTCGGTAGGTTGATGTTCTTGCTCAACACCGTCCAACTTATAGAAATACGGTACCAGATCCAATACAGCCACATCGGGATTACGCGCTTCTATCTTTTGCTTACACTCAACTTCCATCGCATCCAACAAAGGCTGAGCAATCTCTTTTCTGCGTACTTGGTCACGAGTAGAATGCACTGCCACCACCTGCATGGTGCGTCCGCCTACACAAACAAACGCAGAAGGTAGTGCCTCTACGCGCACGCGATTGGATAGTTTTTTCAACACTTCGTTGATCATAAAACCAGCATCCGAAGTATTGGTTACGATACCTCTCTCCACACACTCAAACTTATTCGAGGTCTCCACTCCCAATATGCGGAGCAACCCGCCAGTAGTCATCTCTGCCGCCATTGCTCGTACACCATGGCTGCCTAAATCTACTGCCACGAGAGGGACTGATTGTAATATTTGTCGTTTCTTTGCCATACTCTCTACTTCCTACTAATTACTTGTCCTTCAAAGCGTAAATCATACTCTCTACACTCTGGATACCCAATTTTATCAAAACCCTTGGTGTATAATTTCTGCAACTTATTCAACTTGTCTGCATACCCATCCAAGGCGCCCAATAATATCTTAGCATCATGCCCCTCTTGTTTCAAAACCAGCGACTTAGGATTTGATACATGGATATCATGAATGCGTGATTTCCAATAGCGATTGTCGCAGAGCCAAGCTACAAAATCGAAATATTCCTCTGTGGCTGCACGTTGACTGACCGCACCTCTAAACACAGGCACATCTACATCAATCTGCTTACGCACAGGCATTACACGGCGATCTGAATCCACATAATAACACCCATCATTGGTTACTACAATCAGCATTGGTATGCGCTGAGTTACATCTACGCACACATGACCGAAAGGGGACTTATAACATTCCACCTCTCGCACCATCTCATGCCCAAGCAAGCACTGCTCAATGGCATGACAATCAATCTGCTCCATCGTCAGTCCAGAAGGATACACATGGTGACGACGCAGATAGTTCTCCAATTCGTTTGCATCCACCCACTGACGTTCCATACTATCCTGCACCACAATATGCACCTCTGTGCATGGCGAGGAATCACGCTGAGCAGAACACCATGCCCCGCCCAACACTACTGCTCCGCAGCACAATATCGCTACGGACAATAGCACGACTTTCTTTATTATTCTTTTCATATCATTAAGGATTTAGTTATATCATTCACCAATCGGTCAATATCTCCAGCGCCCATAGTGATTACTACCGAGGGTTTGCCTTTCGCTATACAGTTCTTGACGCGCTCACGTAAGTATTTCGCTAATATATTAGGCAACACTAAGGCTCGTTTGGTAGCAATCTTCTCCAACAGCCATTCGCTATTTACCCCAGCAATTGGTTCTTCGCGAGCAGGATAAATAGGCAATAATGCCACCTCATCCAAGGTACTCAACACTTCCGCGAACTCATCTACGAAATCACGCGTGCGCGTAAATAAATGAGGTTGGAATACACCTATCACATGTCTATTGGGATATAATTTTCTTACCGATTCAATACTTGCCTTCAACTCCATTGGATGGTGTGCATAATCATCCACATAGGTTACTTGCGGAGTATTTACATGCATATTAAATCGGCGATAAACACCTGAGAAAGTGTTCATTCCGCTGCGCAATTCTTCATCGGTCGCGCCCATCAACCATGCCACAGCCATAGCTGCCACACCATTCTCTATATTTACCCAGACAGGTACCCCTAGTTGAATATCAGCCACTTTCCCCATCGGAGTGTAAAAATCAAATCGTATCTCCCCATCTTGTACCTGCACATTATCCGCATAAAAATCAGCTTGCTCACCTACCGCGTAGGTGTACACCTTTGCCTTTAAACTTTCAACATTAAACGTTAATCCGCTCTTCACCACTAATGCCTCTTGTACCAACGAAGCATAATGCATAAAACTCTCGCGATAGGCATCCTCTGTACCATAAATATCCAAATGGTCAGGGTCCATGCTAGTGATCACGGATATATATGGTGTCAGGTGATGGAAAGAGCGATCAAACTCGTCTGCTTCAACGACCACCAAATCACTCTCTTGATCTAACAACAGATTCGTTCCATAATTATTTGCTATTCCACCCATAAACGCATTCGCACCTACATGCGACTGATGCAACATATGCGCCAACATCGTGCTGGTAGTGGTTTTTCCATGTGTGCCAGCCACGCATAGCGCACGTTCCGAGCGTGTCACTAGCCCTAATACTTCTGCCCTTTTCAAGATTTGAAACCCTTGCTCTCTCAACCAGACATATACAGCAAAATCCTCTGGCACAGCAGGCGTTCGCACCACAATAGTATTAGCAACATCCAACGCTTTCACTGTATCTAGGCTATCGTCATACTGCACGGCTATTCCCTCTGCCTCCAACTCTTTAGTCAACGGCGAAGGTGTGCGGTCATATCCCAACACACGTGCCCCTTTAGCAGCAAAGTATCGTGCCAACGCACTCATACCGATGCCACCTATTCCTAAGAAATAATATGTCTGTATCTGAT
>ERZ808048.284-NODE-284-length-10676-cov-3.386169_pt1 | contig 10676 bp, 7 predicted proteins | sample MGYA00380197_ERZ808048 | MGnify/ENA primary metagenome ERZ808048 (study PRJEB31490, sample SAMN06133377) | cow dung metagenome | isolation source: M1 | host: cow | place: China: Chengdu | collected 2015-05 ... | reverse complement strand
CTATATCAGAAAAAATTCGTACCTTTGCACTCGCAAAAGTTAGTGGAGAGAATTACGCTAAACGCTATACTCTGAACACTATACATTCAAGCATGTTGGTCTCGTAGCTCAGCTGGATAGAGCAACAGCCTTCTAAGCTGTGGGTCGTGGGTTCGAATCCCGCCGGGATCACGAAAAGGACTGAAGTTTTCAACTTCAGTCCTTTTCTTTTTATACAAAAATTTTGTTATCTTTGTAAATCACGAACCTAACTAAAATCACGCAATATGAAAAAAGTCTTATTACTTTTAAGCACAGTTGTAGCAATTGCTATGACAGCATGCACTGGAGAAAGTCCAAACACACCAGACACTCCAGAGGCACCAGACACAGAACAAACCACTCCAGACGTACCTGCAGAGCCAGAGGCACCTGTAGCAGATGAGAATGGCATAGCCCTTGCAAAATCTCCAAAAGAAGTTACCACAGGTAAACTTTACAGAACAACTGTAAAAAGCGAAAACTTTGGCAGTTCACTATTTTTAGACATCTGGGTACCAGACTGTTACACTCCAACAGAAAAATATCCTGTGCTTTATCTACACGATGGTCAAAACCTTTACGACGCAAAATCTTCTTGGAACAAGCAAGCTTGGGAAATAGACGAAGTGGGTGGCAGACTTATTGCAGAAGGCAAAATCAAACCTTTCATTGCAGTGGGTATTCATAGCATAAACACCACTCGCGTTTGCGACCTTATGCCAGAAAAAGTACTTACAGAATACTTCGACCACGAAAAATATACCACAACAGGTTTTGAAGGTTTCTGCAAAAAAGAAATTAGAGGCGACGAATATGTAGACCTAATCGTAAACACTATTAAACCTATTATTGACTCTACATTCTCTACCCTACCAGACAAAGAAAACACAGCTGTAATGGGCTCAAGTATGGGTGGTCTTGCTTCATTCTATGCTATGTGCGAACGTCCAGATATTTTCGGCACTGCCATTTGCGTGTCAACACACATGAGTGTAGAAGGTGAAACTTGTTGGGCAGAAGCAGTATTTGCATACCTAAGAGCAAAACTTCCTACCGACGGCGAGCACAAAATCTATTTCGACTGTGGCGACAAAACATCAGATTACTACTATGTTCCTTTCTTTGAAGAACTAGTTTCTATTCCACAAGAAAAAGGTTACACAGCAGAAAATGGCAAATTAAGCTATGGTTTCTACCCTGGCACATCTCACGACGAGGCTTCATGGTGCAAACGTGTTGATGTACCATTGACTTTCTTGTATAAGAAATGAGCTAAATAAAAAGTAACACGGGCACTTCGACAAGCTCAGTGACCGATAATATTCAACCCAATAGATAGTGGCTTCTAAATTTACTTTTAGAAGCCACTTTTATTAAACTCATTAAATTTGATATCTGCTTATTTTTTATTAATTTTGTGCCGATTATAAAAAATACGTTCAGATGGAATATAATTTTAAGAGTATTGAACAAAAATGGCAATCATATTGGAAAGAAAATGCCATTTACAAAGTTGAAACAGACAAAAGTAAACCAAAATTCTATGTATTGGATATGTTCCCATATCCATCAGGTGCAGGCCTACACGTAGGTCACCCACTTGGCTACATAGCTTCAGATATTTATAGCCGTTATAAAAGACTTCAAGGATTCAACGTGCTTCACCCAATGGGTTACGACGCATACGGTCTGCCAGCAGAACAATATGCTATCCAAACAGGTCAACACCCAGAAATCACTACAAAGAAAAACATCAATCGCTATCGCGAACAATTGGATAAAATAGGTTTCTGCTACGACTGGGACAGAGAAATCAAAACTTGCGACCCAGAATACTACAAATGGACTCAATGGGCATTTATTAAAATGTTCGACAGTTGGTATTGCCAAAGAGCAGACGCTGCTAAACCAATCAGCATGCTTGTTGACATTTTCAACGAACAAGGTAATGCAAAAGTAAAAGCAGCTTGCAGCGAAACCCCTATCTTCACAGCAGAGCAGTGGAAAAGCTACGACGAGAAAAAACAACAAGAAATCCTTATGAACTATCGTATAGCATACCTAGCAGACATTAGTGTAAACTGGTGTCCACAACTAGGCACTGTGCTAGCAAACGACGAAGTGAGCGAAGGTCTTTCTGTGCGTGGCGGTTTCCCAGTGGAACAAAAAGTAATGCGTCAATGGAGTTTACGTGTAAGTGCATACGCACAACGTCTTCTAGATGGTCTTGACAAAATCGATTGGACAGACTCTCTAAAAGAAACTCAACGCAACTGGATTGGCAGAAGTGAAGGTGCAGAAATGGACTTTGCTATTGCAGATAGCGACATCACCATGACTGTGTTTACCACACGTGCCGATACCACTTTCGGTGTAACATTTATGGTGCTTGCTCCAGAGAGCGACTATGTGGCACAAATCACCACAGCAGAACAAAAAGCAGAAGTAGAAGCATACCTAGACGCAGTAAAACGCCGTACAGAACGTGAACGTATTTCAGACAGAAAAGTGAGCGGTGTTTTCTCAGGTGCTTACGCTATCAACCCATTCACTGGCGACAAAATTCCAGTATGGATTTCAGACTACGTACTAGCAGGTTATGGTACTGGTGCTATTATGGCTGTGCCAGCACACGATAGCCGCGACTACGCTTTCGCTAAACACTTTGGCTTGCCTATTATTCCAGTAATCGAAGGTTGCGACGTGAGCGAAGAAAGTTTCGATGCTAAAGACGGTATTATGTGCAACTCAGGCTTCCTAAACGGACTACAAGTGAAAGAAGCTATCGCAAAAGCAAAAGTTTACATTGCAGAAAAAGGCATTGGTAAAGTAAAAGTAAACTATCGTCTTCGCGATGCTATTTTCTCTCGCCAACGCTATTGGGGCGAACCATTCCCAGTATATTACAAAGAAGGAATGCCTTATACACTAGACGTAGAAAAACTTCCACTTCTACTTCCAGAAATTAGCACATATCTACCTACCGAAACAGGTGAACCACCACTAGGACGTGCAGAGAACTGGAAAACAGAAGAAGGTTATCAACTAGAATTAAACACTATGCCAGGTTTTGCAGGTTCATCTGCATATTACCTACGCTATATGGACCCACGCAACAACGAAGCCCTAGTGAGCCAAGAGGCAAACGAATATTGGCAAAACGTGGACCTTTACATCGGTGGCACAGAACACGCTACAGGTCACCTTATCTATAGCCGTTTCTGGAACAAATTCTTATTCGACCTTGGCCTAATTTGTAAAGACGAACCATTCCAAAAGCTTATCAACCAAGGTATGATTCAAGGTCGTTCAAACTTTGTTTACCGTGTAGTTGGTACAAACAAGTTCGTTTCTTTAGGTCTAAAAGACCAATACAAAACACAAGAAATCCACGTAGACGTAAACATCGTTTCTAACGATATTCTAGACCTAGACAAATTCCGTGCTTGGATGCCAGACTTTGCTAACGCAGAATTTATCCTAGAAGATGGCAAATATATTTGTGGTTGGGCAGTAGAAAAAATGTCAAAATCTATGTTCAACGTGGTAAACCCAGACGATATTGTAGAAAACTACGGTGCAGACACCCTACGTCTTTACGAAATGTTCCTTGGTCCTCTAGAACAATCTAAACCATGGGATACAAACGGTATCGACGGTGTTCACCGCTTCCTAAAACGTCTTTGGGGATTATTCTATAAAGGTGACGATGTAAATGTATCAGACGCTGAGCCAACTGCAGAAGAACTTAAAACACTTCACAAAACTATTAAGAAAGTAACAAGTGATATTGAACACTTCTCATTCAACACCGCAATCTCTGCATTTATGATTTGCGTGAATGAGCTAAACTCTGCAAAATGCAACAAACGTGCTATCCTGGAGCCACTTGTAGTGCTTCTAGCACCATTTGCTCCACACGTAGCAGAAGAGTTATATCACGTTTTAGGCAACGAAACCACTGTTTGCGACGCTGCTTTCCCTAAACACGATGAAAAATACTTAGCAGAAAACACTGTTAAATATCCTATTTCATTCAACGGTAAAGTACGTTTCACCCTAGAACTAGCAGCAGATTTAAATCCAAAACAAGTGGAAGATATAGCACTAGCCGACGAGCAAACTGCGAAATACTTAGATGGCAAGGCGATTAAGAAGGTGATTGTAGTGCCAAAGAAAATCGTTAACATTGTGATGTAAGTTAGGTGTCTGAGAACTTAAAACATAAAATGCTTGGTGCCCTTGCTTGGAGCTCTGTAGATAGAGTAGCCCAGCAAGGCACTCAGTTTATTATAGGTATCATACTTGCCCGCTTGCTCTCGCCTACCGACTACGGGCTAATGGGTATGGTAATGATTTTCGCTACACTTTCTTACGTGCTTGTAGAAGGTGGCCTTACAGCAGCCCTTGTACGCACAAAAAACATTACAAAAGAGCATACAAACACTGTTTTCTACTCAAATTTGGCAGTTTCCACAGCTCTTTACCTTATTTTCTTTTTCACTGCTCCACTTCTTGCTAGCTTTTTTGCTCAACCAAAACTAGTAGCACTTATAAGAGTAACAAACCTTGCCCTTATATTCAACTCGCTCTACATAGTGCCTTACGGCCTAATTGAAAGAGACCTCGACTTCAAGAAACTAGCAAAGGTAAACTTTATAAGCACATCTATTAGTGGCATAGCAGGAGCAGCATCTGCATTTTACGGTGCTGGCGTGTGGGCACTTGTCATACAACAAACAGCATATCACTTTATACGTGTGGTTTGTTTCTACATTTGGCAACGCTGGCTACCTAACCTAATTTTCTCTAAACAAATCTTTAAAGAATACGCATCGTTTAGCATACACATACTATCATCGAATATGCTAAATGCAATATTCAACAACTTATACACCTTCCTACTCGGAAAATTCTATTCTGTAAAACTACTTGGCTACTACACTCAAGCCAACAAAATAGCAGAAACATCAAACTTCACTTTCAGTGCAATATTTGGCAAAACAAGTTACAATATCTTTGCCAAAATACACGACGACGGCGAAAAACTTATAAGCACAATGAGAAAAATGATACAAAAATCTTCGCTAATTGTGATGCCATGTACCATTTTCCTTTTCTTTACTGCCAAACCAATATTCTTTACCCTATTTGGCGAAAAATGGCTTGCATCTGTGCCATATTTCCAACTTATCTGCATAGCAAACCTATTCACCTGTGTATATCAGATGAACAACAACGGGCTAAATTCTATAGGAAAGTCTAAAGAAAGTTTTAAAGTAGAACTAATCAAAAGAATTATTATCCTTATTTCTGTAGTTTTATGCTTTGAATTTGGTGTAATGGCACTACTTATTGGCTATGCAATTTCGTGCTTTTTAGCGTGGTTTATTTCAATTCTACAAGTGCAAAAACACATAGGACTTAAAATAGCAGACCAACTTAAAGACATTGTCCCTGCCATGTTTTGGGGCATAATAGTGTCATACCTTGGTTATTTATGTGGCACAAGCACAGAAAATCTATACTTCAGACTTATAATTCAAGGCACAGTAAGTTTCACTCTTTACGCAGGTGTTATCTGCATATTCCACCAAGATGTTTTGGATTATATTTTAAGATTCTTGAAAATCAAGAAATAGAAGAATAAAACTCCACCAGTCTGCGTGCCACTGCCTCTGCAGAATATTTCTCGTGACATTCAGATTTTATTTTTTCAGCATTATATTGCGCGGTGTACATTTTGGTCAAAGCCAATGCTGCTTCATGTATATCACCCACTGGCACCAATATACCATTAGACTCATTGATAAAATCCTCTGGTCCGCCACAACGAGTAGCAACTACAGGCAAGCCAACACTAAGCGCCTCTAAATACGAAACACCAAATGTTTCAGAATGCGAAAGAAGCGCAAAAACATTTGCATTTTGCAAATAATACACTATTTCCTCCCTACTCTTCATGCCCACAAGTCTTGTTCTATGATTTACCACACCATCCCTCATAAGTTCAAATAGTGGACCATCACCAATGATAATCAGTTCTGAATTTTCTGGCAATTGAGCCTCATAAAAGGCATTTATAAGTTCATAGAAACCCTTGCCACGCACAAGACGTCCCACAGAAACCACCCTAAAAACATCTTTATCTTTTAATGTAGGTTTCACTTTTGGCAAATTGAACATATCGGGGATAATTTCTGCATCCACAGAGAATGTTGACTTTAGTTTTCTTGCCAAAGCAGAAGAAACAGCTATTACCTTGGTAGCATAAGCATACGCCTTTGTTGCAAGTTTTTTGTCCAACTCGCTAATTTGATTTGCATTCTTGTTGAGTTTGCTGCTATGTTCTGTAATAACAATTGGCACATTTGGTTTAAAAGGCATAGACGCAAGTATTGCACCCATAAAGTAGAAGTGAGAATGTATCACATCTGGTTCTCCTTGCTCATTTACCATATCCTTATAAACATTTGCACAGATACGGCCCAATATAGGCAGAAAACGTCTGTAAATGCCTGTAGGAAGCGAATATTGAAACACATTTATACCATCGCTTTTATAATAACATTTGCCAATGCGTCTATCCAATACCCTACGAAAATCCAATGCCATCACACTCACCTCGTGTCCCAATTTTTGAAGTGCAATAGCTTGGTCCCACGCAAATATGCCATTGAGTGGAGCAGAAGTAGAAGGTACGCCTTGAGATATTATAAATATTTTCATAAAAGAGAAGCTATTTCTTTAGCAAGTGTCTTGCGAGAATAATTTTTAAAATTACCATTGCCCAAATAAGGCATAGTAAGGAACTCATCTAAGTTAAAATCCTTTGTATAACAACACCCTGCTTCACATTCAGAAATCAGCTTCATTGCATCACCATTTTCTGGACCAAAAAGCAATATATTTCTTTCTGATGCAAGATATTCAAAGAGTTTACCTGTTAAGATACCCTCATTGTTTGGCACATTTGGTATAAAAAGAATCAAAGCATCAGCGCTACGCATATAAGCAATAGCCTCTGCGTGCGACACATAGGGTACAAACTCTGTGCATACACCCCATGACTCTATTTCTTTCATAGTATCATCACTCACCACACCTACAAATCGTAGCATTATGTCTTTTCTGTTTTGAACTAAAGACTTTAATGGTTGCAGGTCGTACTGCGGAGCCATTACGCCAACATAAGTAAGTGTAAATACATTTCTCCTTTGTTCCCTATCGGTCACCAATACGTCTCCTTTCTCAACTCTCCTTTCAGACACCTGCTCATCTCCAAACTCTATAAAATCTGCTAAGTCAAAGCCGTTTGGGATAACAGAGATTTTATCTGCAAATGCGGTCACAGAGCCTGTTGACGTGCCAGCATTTGCTGATTTACCAGCAAACAGACGACGACACTCCTCACTAACAGTTATAACTTGGTCTGCATTTTGCAATACAGAACATTCGTAACGTAGATTGCGTTTTTTTGCCAAACGAGTTGGATATAGGTCCTCGTTGTAATAAATATCTGTCCATGGGTCGCGAAGGTCTGCCACCCATTTAATGTGCGGATATAGGCGTTTAAGTTCCAACCCTATCAGCTGAGTAGAATGCGGAGGTGAAGTAGTAATAATAGTTTCTATTTCCTCTTGTTCTATTATCTCTTTTGCCTTTGCAAGTGCATATTTATTCCATCCCTTGCGTGGGTCTGGCAAGAAGAAATTGCCACGAATAAAGCGTGAAATCTTTTGTAGCAAAGTTGGATTTGGTTCATTTGCAAAACCGCCATATGGCACTTGTTTTTGCGGAGAAACCCTTTTGTATAGTGAAAGAATCTCTTTTGTAGTAGTTCTATAAACTTTTACAAAGTCTGGTACTTCATTACATAAAGCTGTATCCACCTGAGGATATGAAGCCACATTTGGGTCCACTGTAAGCACTATTGGTTCCACCCCAAACTCAGGCAGATACTTAATAGTCTTGAGCCAACGCTGCACCCCAGCCCCACCACTCGGCGGAAAATAATATGTTATAAGAAGTACTTTTTTCACTGAAAACAATTTCTCTTGAAGCAATACAAAATTAATAAAAAAAAGTCGCAAACCAATGGTCTGCGACTTTTATATTTTAGTAAATTACTAATTAATTGTTGAATACTTTAGCAGCTTTACCTGAAGCGTATTGTAGGATAACAATACCTTTAGCGTCAGCAGCAACTGGTTTACCAGTGATGTCATAAGCAGCGATGATAGCGTCTTCTGCGTCAACGTCTTCTAGGTCTGTAGCAGTAGCTGGAGTAGCATTAGCTTCTAGATATCCATCAGCAACATATAATGTGAAAGTAATGTCATATACACCATCTTCAAGGATTTCTAAAGATTGGTTACCAGATGCTGGGAATTCTAGAACACCCCAATCTTTGTTAGCACATGCTTTGTATTCATATGTACCAGCAGTTAAGCTTACACCTTGTTTTACTAATTCAAATACACCAGCAGATTTTTCTTTCATTTCATTAGCTTCTGCACCTGGATTCCATTCTTCACCCATTAAATCTGAAGCACCTGCAATAGTCCAAGAAGTAATAACTGCTTTTCCAAAAGGAACTGTAGATTTTAATACGATGTTAGAACCGTCGGTAGAGATAGTGATATCAGCTGTTGAAGCGATGGTAAATTTAACGTTATCTGTACCTTCATAACCTGGAGTACTTTGAGTAGCATCTACATTATAAACATTTAATGCAAATTTCCATGTACCATCAGTTACTTTGAATTCATAAGTACCTGCAGGAACTCCTGAGAAAGTAATAGTGTTACCTACCATTTCTGAGCCATCAGCTGCCCAGTTTTTTCCATCACACCATGGATTACCTGGTTTACCATTACCAGCAACATAGAATGCTGCGCTAGCAGTCATTGCAACCATCATAGCTGCAACGAAAAGTAAAATTTTTTTCATAATAAATAAAGTTTTTAGTTAAACAAATAAGTGATTTTAATAAGTTATATTTCTAATAATATTGTGTTTAAAGGGCGACTGCCCTTTAAACACAATTTATTTTTACCATGCTTTGATTTCATCATACTGAGTAGCAAAACCTTCAAACTTAACAACACGTTTTGCACCGGTTTCTACTGCTTCTGCACTATTTTTGTAATAGTATAGGTATTCAACTTTATCACCATCAATAGCTGTTGGAGATACGTGGAATGTCCAATTGTTGTTACCTGCGTCTACCATTCTTGAATATTCCCAGTTGTTGAAGTTACCAGAAACGTAAACTTCAGTTGTGCTACGAGGAACTGAAACATTTAGAGTCATATCGCCCCAGTATTCAACTTTGTCATTTATTACGTTACGACCACCTAATGGACGGTGGTTGAAACGATATTCTGATTGATCCATACGTGGGCCCCATACATATAGGTAGTGAAGGTCTGCTGGAACATTTTTTAGAGTACCTGCAAAGTGAGTTTCGTCCACTTTTTTAAGTTGTAATTTAGCGTCAGCATGTTTCCAATATAGAGGATCGCCTTCTTTGCCAAATGTACCTGCCACCCAAACTTCTTTTGTTCCTGCTGGCACTTGAACATTAAATTCAACTACACCAGTGAATTTTTCTTTCTTTTTAGAATCTGCATAGATAGCAACATATTTGTCATCTGTTTGGTAGTTGTCGTTTTTCAAAATAACAAAGATACCAGACACATGAGGAACTTCTTCATCTGTTAAACCAAAATATGATTTAATATTAGAAATGGTATAAGTAAGTGTTCCATTTGATTTTTTGGTCCACATAAATGTTCTTGTGTTACATTTAGACCATTGTGCTTTTTCTTTTGCCCACTCACCATTTTTATCTAATTCTAAACAAGTATAGATAAATACGTCTTCGGTTTCCATCCATTTTTGATTCACATTAGGTGTATAGGTTAACACTATAGCACCATTAGGATTAGGAGTCTCTGGAGTTACTACCAATTCGCCTTCAGCAGCATTTAATGAAAATGCTGAGAGAACTAATCCCATAAATGCAATAAATAATTTTTTCATACTTCTACATTTTAAGTTTAATTATTGCAAAGATAAGGCTTTTTTTTTAATCTATATACGTTTTACGCAATATTTTTAAAACGATTGCACCAAAAACCATTTTTTTTAACATATCAATGGTATTTTTTAAGAAAATAGCAGTAAAGCAGAAATGAAAAATATTGTAAAAGAAGGTCTTATTCTCGAAAAGTTCGAGATGGACGCTGACGAAGCAATCAAGATGATGGAAGAAAAGGGCGAAACCTACAAGGTAGTGATAACCTCAAAGAAGGCAGAGGCACCCGTAGAAGCACAGGCAGTTGTAATTGCAAAGGTATTTGATTTAGAGCTTAAGGTAGAAGAGTGTCGTAAGGAACGTAACCAGTATCATCGCAAGAAGCGACGGATGAAACCATTATTTGACATTGCGGAGAAGATGGAAACGTTACAGCCTGCGGTCAACAGTTTTCTTGCGGGAGATGAATACTTTGACAGGGAGATTGTTACTAAAGAAAATATAGTTAATTATGGTATTGTCGAGCATAATGATTTTGTATATAACCCACGTGTGTCTACAGCGGCCCCAGTAGGACCTATATCAAGGAATAAATTGGATAGAGGTATAATGT
>ERZ808048.283-NODE-283-length-10699-cov-4.136415_pt1 | contig 10699 bp, 15 predicted proteins | sample MGYA00380197_ERZ808048 | MGnify/ENA primary metagenome ERZ808048 (study PRJEB31490, sample SAMN06133377) | cow dung metagenome | isolation source: M1 | host: cow | place: China: Chengdu | collected 2015-05 ... | reverse complement strand
ATCAGGAGTTCCCGCTTCGAACTGGGCGGCACCCCCTGCTGTTGTAAACGAATGCCCAGACACCTTTCCAACCATACCTCCGCCTGCATATGCAGGGCTTGGCATTGGAGCTCCGTCCTTCATCCAGAGACCGCCGACACCCATCGGACCCATCATCTTATGGCCGGAGAAACAGAAGTAATCGCATCCGATATCCTCCAGATTCACCGGAAGATGAGGTGCGGACTGTGCCCCATCGATTGTAAATAAGATATCATTTCTGCGGCAGAGCTTTGCAATCTCTTTTACCGGAGCAATCGTTCCAAACACATTCGAAGCATGACCTACAGCCACCATCCTTGTATCATCAGTTATCGCATCCTCGATGTCTTCTACTCTGATGTGACCATCTGTTCCACCGATTACATCAACGCCTGCAATCTTACCTTCAGCTTCGAGCGTAAACCATGGAAGAATATTTGAATGGTGCTCCTGAAGCGGAATTATTACGCGGTCTTTATGGTTCCAGTCAAGTCCGCGGGCTAAGATATTCATACCCTCGGTAGTATTTCTGGTAAACGCTAAAGTGCCGGACTCTCCTCCGAAAAAGTTCTTTAAGACATCGCGGGCTTCCTCGAACTTGTGCGTTGCCATCCTTCCAAGACGGTGAACACCGCGCCCGACATTTGCCCGGTAGTGGAACTCGGCATCAGCCTGGATTTCGACAACAGGCTTCGGAGACAAAGCCGTTGCCGCGTTGTCCAGATAAACAACATGTTCCAGAACCGGAAAATCCTCTCTGATATCTTCGGCGGAAAACATCAGCACACTCTCCGATATTGCATACCTATATGTTTAGGCACTTAGACTTAAGATTTTGTCGGATAACTGATAATATATAAACAAACCCAAAACAAATATATAATAGTAATTTTTGAATGAAAATTACACAGTGAAAAATAATTCAGTATAAATACTTTCCGCGCAACCCTAATATACATACAAAACTAACAAAGTAGTTGCATGACAAACGAACCAGCAAAGAAAGGGGTCGATGCAATCTTAAAGAAACCGATTGCAGCCGGTCTCATCATTGGATTTGCCGCAGCACTTGTCCAGGCACTGCTCTTCCCGGCAGGCGGACCTGTTGCATACGGTTTCTGTGTCGCATGTCACTCCCGTGACTTCATCGACGTCATCTTCAACAAGATCTTTGGAACATCCCTTTTCGCAGCACCAATCTCCACCGCAGGCGCACTTCCGGTTTTAACCATCATCGGCGTCTTAATCGGTGCAGTAATTGCAGCACTCGTCTACCGTGAATTCCGCTTAAAGAAAGCAACCGTCGGCGGTTGTGTAAAGTATGCACTTGGCGGTTTCTTCTTCATGGTTTGTGCTCTCCTCATGGGTGCCTGCCCGTACCGTATCGCACTTCGTATCGGATACGGTGACTTAATCGCAGTCTTCGGACTTGTCGCAATCGTTGTCGGTGTCTTAATCGGCGTCAAGATTGCATTAAAGAAAATGGAGGCCTAAAACATGGACCCAATCGCAAAAGATGTAGCAATCATGCTTGTTCCAATCGTCACCATCATCCTTGGTTTCATCATCGGATGGCTTGGACAGCGTTCCGGATTCTGTTCCATCGGTGGTATCCGTGACTTCTTCCTCTTCAGACAGACCAGACTCTTAAAAGGATACATCGGACTTATCATCTCCGCATTTGTCTTCTACTTAGTCTTCTCCTTACTTGTCCCGTCCGCATTCCCGAACTTCTTCTGGGCAATCGAAAACGCAGGCGGTATTCTTGCAGCAATCCCGGGAGCACCGGCAGGACTCTCTGTTGCAGCAACCATCATCTGCATGTTAGTCGGCGGTATCTTTGTCGGTATCATCGGCACTCTCCTTGGCGGATGTCCGCTCAGACAGCTCGTTATGACCTCTGAAGGAAATGTCAAGTCCGGTTTCTTCGTAATCGGTATGCTCATTGGAGCACTTGTCTTCTCCGCATTCATCCTCGGATGGGTCGTACAGTTCTTTGCACTCATTGGAATCTAAGGTGATTAAAAATGAATCTTGACATTACCGGAAAAGTTTGTCCGTTCTGCGTCCTCTCCGTCGACAAGGCACTCAAGACCCTCCCGGCAGGCGAGTCCCTTGTAGTCCTCTGTGACCACGCACCGGCAGCAACCGCATCCATTCCAGAATACTGCGACATCAAGAAACTCAACTGCAATGTGGTATTAAAGGAAAGCGGACTGTGGGAAATCACTATCTCTAAGAACTAAAAGTGCCAAACAGTTAAGGTATGACGGCAGACTTCCGTGAAGAATCCTGCACATACCTGATGCTGAAGTTAAAGGTCGCGCTTAAAAAAGCGGACGGACCTTTCTCATTTTTGGGAACATCAACTCAGGTAAACACAGTAAAAGGGGGCTTCCAGAAATCAAAGTATGAGGTCAGTGTCGAAGAGAAGCCAGAGACTGACACCTATTTAATTACCTTAACCCCAATCAAAAAATAACACCACAACTAATGTGATACTCATGCTCAACAATATTGATTTAGATCAGGTAAAACAGTATGAAGCTGAAATCATCGCAGATGACAACGAGGCTTTATTCACCACCAAGATGACCGGAACCTGGCAGTTCGACGAGAACGGCCCGCAGTTCACTGCAAGCGCAAAGACCGACAATGGTCCTGTTGAGTTTGCATTAACCCACCCGAACTTCGAGAAGCTCGGAAACTATCCATCTCCAATGGCATACGGTCTCTTCTGGATTTGCGGATGTGCATCTGCAACCTTCATGACCGCAGCAGCCAAGAACGGCATCAAGATTGATAACCTCACAACCGATATCGAAGCCGATCTTGACTACCACGCACAGTTCAAACTCGGAACCCAGCCGCTTGTTGGCGCATACCGCATCACTTTTAATGTCACAAGCGAGCAGGCAACCGATGAGCAGATTCAGATGCTCAAGGACGCAGCATACAACGGCTGTATGGCTCTCTACACCGTAAAGACCGCAGTACCTCTTACTGTTGCAGCAAAAAGAGTCTAAGTGATATGACTCTCCCTTCTTATTTTTCGTTACCGGCAGAAGCGGACGCTCTCAAAGTTCGCGAGGCTGCCGAGGAACTGTATAGAACCTGTCAGTTCAACTGTTCGGAAGCTGTAATTAAGGCAGTTCGCGATGCTTTCTGCCCGGAAGTTCCAGACTTTGTAATCGCAATGAGTTCAGGATTTCCGGTCGGAATGGGCGGTGCCGGATGTACCTGCGGTGCTGTTGCCGGAGGACAAATGGCTCTTGGATTAATCTTTGGACGTGAAAAGTCATTGCAGTTTGTGCAGAGCGGACACACTATGCGCTTAGCCCGCGAGCTCCACGACCGTTTCCGTGAGATGAACCAGACCTTATGCTGCAGACTCCACACAAAGGATATGCAGATCGGATCCCCAGAACATGCCGCACAGTGTACCCGTTTAACAGGCGATGCGGCAGAGATTGTTGCAGAAATTATCATCCGTGAGGCAACCAAATGACATTAACCGCAGATTCTAAAATTGAAGAAATCTTAACCGAGCGCCCGGAGACAGCAGAGGTTTTTCAGAGCTTTGGTATGAACTGTCTTGGATACGCAATCGCAAACAACGAGTCCATCCGTCAGGCAGCAACCAGAAAGGGTGTTGACTTAGAGAAGCTTGCAGAAGCTCTTGGTATTTCAACCTAAGTGTCCAGGACACGAAGATTATTTAGAGCACTCTGACAAACATATTTGTAGAATAGGCAATGGCAAAGAGAAGACCAAGTAACCGGGAGAAGTCTCAGTTCTTTTTGAAGGGCGGAATCATCCCGGAAATGGACCCGGACTATTATATTGTCCGTTTACGGACTCCGGCAGGTATGCTTACCCCTGACCAGATGTCTGGTATCGCCCGTATTGCCCGTCGGTTCGGTGTGGATCAGGTTCACTGTACTACCCGTCAGACCGTAGAGCTGCTCCATGTAAAGCATGAAGACTTGGAGAAGATGGCAGCCGCTCTGGATAAAAACGGCACCCCTGTCGGCGCAGAGCGTGATGAGGTTGTAAATATTACATCATGTCTTGGAACACAGAACTGTAAGTATGCTGTAATTGATTCTCTGTCTCTTGCAAAGAAGATTGATGAGAAGTTCTTCGGACGCGAGATGCCGGTTAAGGTGAGAATCGCAATCTCTGCATGTCCGAACGGATGTACTAGTGAACGTCTGAATGAGATTGGTATTACGGGTCTTCGAAAACCTGTCCGTAATATGGGTCTTTGTACCGGGTGCAGTACCTGTGCCCACTACTGCCGCGAGCAGGCCATCAGAATTGTAAACGGCAAACTTCAGATGGATAATAGTAAATGTATGCTTTGCGGTTTCTGTGTTCACGCATGTCCGTACAACTACATTAACTTCGATGAGCCGCGTTACTTAATTACGCTTGGAGGAAAGCGCGGCCGTCACCCGAAGATTGGAAGAACTTTCTTTATCGCAAAGTCCGAGGATGATGTTGTCGCAGTGGTTGATAAGATTGTCTACTGGATTTACAGAAGCATTGCATCCGATAAGATGCTTCCGGAGCAGCTGACCGATGAAGAGTTTGCAGAGTTCCGTGAGCGTGTGATGAAGAGTTTAGAGCCGATGGGAATCGAAGGCTACAAGCCGACCCATGCTTTTGCTCTGAGATAAAAGAGCATTACACTCCTTTTCTTTTTTTTCAAAATTATTCCAGGCAATATTTAATCACAACATCCTCCTGACATATCAATTGAAATACAACAGCCATATCAACAGATTTACATAAATATCACTTTGGATAAAAATATATATGCCAATTATCTCACTCCCGTTCTAATGGATAGAGGCAATTGATGCAAACAGAGGAATTAAATTATGAACCTGAAGAAATTCGCACTCATCGCAGTCTGTCTCGTTGCAGTAGCTGCAGTTCTTTCTGCAGGCTGTATCTCTACTGAAGACAGTCCGCGTCAGGTCATCTCTCTTTCCAGTACCATTGGTCCTGTTGATGCAGGAATCATCCCGGCACTGGAAGATGCATACATGGAAAAGAACCCGAACGTTGTCATCCGCCACATCAAGGCCGGAACCGGTGCAACCATCGACACTGCAAAGACTAACGATATCGTTGACTTAGTTGTTGTCCACGCAAAATCCTTAGAAGAGAAGTTCGTTGCTGAAGGCTGGGGAACTGAGCGTATCCCGCTTATGTACAACGACTTTGTCTTAATGGGTCCAAAAGAAGACCCGGCAGGCGTTAAGGGCATGACCGACATTACCGAGGCACTCGAGGCAATCAAAGACACCAAATCCCACTTCATCTCCCGTGACGACAACTCCGGAACTGATGTAAAAGAGAAGGAACTCTGGGCAGCAGCAGGTATCACCCCGTCTGGTGACTGGTATGAAGCATACGAGAAGGGCTCCTCCGGAAACGGACCAACTCTTATGTACACTGATGCAGAGAATGCATACACCATCATGGACCGTGCAACCTACTTAACCAAGAAAGACTCCTTAAAGAACATCGTAATCCTTGTCGAGAAGGACGAGCGTATGCTCAATTTCATCAACATCATCCCGTGCAACCCGGAGAAGATGCCGAAAGTTGACGCAGAAGGAGCAGAAGACTTCATCAACTGGTTAGTCAGCGACGAAGCACAGGAAATCATTGCAAACTTCGGTGTTGACAAGTACGGCGAGCCGCTCTTCTTCCCGAACGCAGGCAGTGACGTATTCTAAAATAACTAAACAAAGTGCATTCATGCAGTACTGTACTTCACAGTACACCTGAAGGGACAACACTCCCTTTATTTTTTATTTTAACAATTCAGAATGTAATACAAAACATTCTAAAAAAAAGACGCAGGGATTACTGTCCTGCGTGAGTTAAGATGTGTTTAATTTCTGGTACAATAATCTCTTCTGAAGCAAGCTTTACGGCCTTTGGAGAACCTGGAATACAAAACACCGCAGAACCTTTGACAAGACCTGCTGTTGCACGGGACAGAAGAACAGCTGTTTTTACCTGCTCATAACTCTTCCAGCGGAAAAGCTCTCCAAACCCGTCCATAGTCTTATCAAACATCGGAGATACTGCCTCGATAGTGCAGTCATCACTGGTAAGACCTGTGCCTCCTGTCACAACAACACAGTTTGCAGACTCAAGAGCCTTAGATACAGCAGAAGAAATCTGCTCCTCAACATCCGGCACCAGTGTCTGGAAAACCACCTCCATCTCTGCATTCTCAAATGCCTCACGGATAATCTGCCCGGAAAGGTCAGTCTTTTCAGTTCTGCTTGTTGAAACAGTAATTACAGCTGCCTTTACAGGAATATCCTTATGATGCTCGTGTCCCATCATGCACCTCCTGCAAACACACGAAGCTCCGCTGCCTGGACATCATCCATATCACAGCGCATAACAAGCATCGTATCATCCTTTAATTCAAAGCATTCAAGCTCAATACCATCAAGAGGTGAGAGGTCAAAGCCCTTTGGAAGACACATTCCATGACATGCATTGTCTTTTAAGAGATTCAGATTTGTAGAACTGATATCTCCAAAGCGGACAGTCCAGCCTGCACATGCGGCTTTAACAAGAAGCTCTTCTGAACCTTCAGAGTACGCTCCGCCTAAAAGAATCGTCCTTGAAAGCTCTTCAAGCGGCACATTCAGGACTGCTGAAACATAGTCACCTGCTTTTGCCTCTGATGTACCTCTTGGAATATGAATGTAGCAGTTTGCCCTGATTCCGTTCATCTGCATACTGGATGAACGAATCTGCGGCAGTGCAACAACACGTCCTGCAACCTCTGCCGCTGCTGCAAAGCGGAATTCATCTAAGAAATCATCAGAACCGACTGCTTCTCCTGCAACAGCAGAAACTGTCTCATGTTCCGGACCTTTGAATCCCCAAAGTTCAAGAAGCTCGCGGACAAACAGACGCTGTGAGGTCTGAGCGGAAAGAGGGAAGCCGGGCATACCGATTACAGGCTTGCCGTCTACAACACCAAGCATAGTCGGCTTTGCCGGCTTCATGAAAACCCCGTGGAAGATAATTTCACCAATCTCTGCAATCGCTGATGCTGTAAAATCCTTCGAACCCATCGAAGAACCTGCAGACAGGAGAACTATTTCATTCTCGGCAAGAGCTTTTTCGATAGCCTCACGGATTAATTCGCGGTTGTCTGCGACCGGAGGGTAGCGGATAACATTTACACCAAACTGCCTGAGGTATGCTTCAGTCATTACAGAATTACTCTCAACAACCTGTCCCGGCTTTGGAACTTCCCCGGGTGCGATAAGCTCAGAGCCGGTTGCAATAATTCCTATGGATACAGTTCTGACGGGCACCTCAGTGATACCATATCCTGCAAGAGCACCGATATCAAAAGGACGAATACGGGCACCTGCCGGAAGGACCATGCGGCCCTCTTCGATGTCCTCTCCTGTTGCTCGGACATTTCTTCCGGCCTTTATCGGAGAACGGATAGTAATCTCTGACGGAGCATCTGATCCGTCGAATTCGACATCTTCTACCATTATAACTGCATCGAACTGTGGACGAACCACATTCCCGGTGTTGACACGGTCAAACCCGGTGAGCTTTAGAGGTGTATCTTCAGATGCGCCAAGGGTTGATACGGCACTTACAGCAAAACCATCCATAGCAGAGACCGGTGCCGGCGGGACATTATATTTTGCATATACCGGTTCTGCAAGCACCATTCCTGCTGCGTCCTGCAGGGAAACAGTGCGCGATGTGTAAACAGGAGTCACATTCCGGATATGTGACAGGGCTTCATCAAACGGGATTTTATTCATAATATAGTTATTACTTTGTACTGATTCTAATTATATGTGTGGTATTTTTGCAGTGATTACCAATTGAACTTCAAATATTCTTCTGACATATCAACTGATACCGAATGACAAAATACATTATACACGGACAACATAATACATATAATTTATGACTGATGCAGACTCCCTGATGACGGACACCTACGGGCGCAGGATTACCGATGTCAGAATTGCGGTAAACAGTGCCTGTAATCTCCGATGTGTATACTGTCACCACGAAGGTGAGGTTGTAAATGGCTGTGTCCGCGAAGGAAACGGCGAGCCGCTTACCAAAGAGGAGTTAATCGAAGTCCTTACAGTCTTCCGCAATATGGGAGTAAAAACAGTCAAACTCACCGGAGGCGAGCCGACACTTCGCCCGGACTTGGCAGACATTATCCGTGCCGTTCCAGAAGGCATGGAAATCTCCTTAACTACCAACGGCACCCGGTTAAAAGATGTGGCAGCAGAACTGAAGGCGGCAGGTCTTTCAAGGGTCAATATCAGTCTTGACACCTTAAATCGCGAGCGTTACGCAAAGATTACAGGCCGCGACCTTCTGCCGGATGTACTCGAAGGGGTAAAAGCAGCACTTGAAGTTGGCTTAACCCCGGTAAAGCTGAACGTTGTACTGCTTCCTGGATTAAATGATGATGAAATTGACAACTTCCTTGCTTTTGCACGTGAGCATGATGACATTATTCTTCAGTTCATCGAACTGATGGATGTCAACGGCTGGACCGATGAAATGAAGGAGGGTAAGAGCAACGCACAGTTTGCGGCTGAACTTGAAGAAAGGTTCAAAAAAGAAGCTGACATGATTGAGACACGCCGCATGCACCACAGAAGAAAATACAAGGTGCACGGAACAAGTGCCGAGATTGTCCGTCCGATGCACAACTTAGAGTTCTGCGCAAACTGCAACCGCTTAAGAATTACCTCTGACGGGAAACTCAAGCCGTGTCTGTTAAAGACCGGAAACGAAGTAAATATTAAAGGCATACATGGAGATGAACTTGTTTCAGCCATTGCAAAGGCAGTTTCTGCACGTTCACCATACTTTACCGCGGAGAATAAATGACAGAAATTTTACGTATCCAGAAGGAAGACATCGACATCGGAAAGATGATTGCAGAAACAAGGTCTCCGGCTGACGGGGCACAGCTTGTTTTTGTCGGATGTGTCAGAGATGACGGAATGGAAGCCCTGGAGATTGAGGCATTTGTTCCTGTCGCTGAGAATGATTTACAGCGCATCTCTGATGAGTGCCGCGAGAAGTTCGGAGTTAATGCGGTTCATATTATCCACAGATACGGACATCTTGCACTTGGCGAGACGATTGTTGTAATTATCATCTGTTCTGCTCACAGAGGAGAGGGATACGATGCATCCCGTTACGCTATCGAGCGGTTAAAGGAACTTGTTCCAATCTGGAAGCAGGAGATTGTAAACGGCGAAAAAGGAAAATGGGTGGAGATGCACTAATGCCTGAGTTTACACATTTAAATGAGAAAAATGAAGTCCACATGGTGGATATAACTGCAAAGCCGGATGTTTCCCGCGAGGCAGAAGCCCGCGGAAGAATTTATCTTAGAGATTCAACTCTGAAGGCAATTGCTGAAGGAACAGTTGTTAAAGGAAATGTTCTTGCAACAGCACAGGTCGCTGGAACTATGGCTGTGAAGCAGACCTGGGCAATTATTCCAATGTGCCATCCGATTCCGGTCGGTGCTGTAACAGTTTCATTTGAACAAACCAGTGAGTACATCGAAGCATCCTGCAGGGTTAAGACCTTCGGTAAAACCGGCATTGAAATGGAGGCCTTGACAGGTGTTTCTGTTGCTCTTCTCACCATCTGGGATATGGTAAAGTCCGCAGAAAAGGATGAGAACGGTCAGTACCCTGTAACCAGAATTGAAGGCATCCACGTTGTCGAGAAGCTGAAGGGCAAATGATGGAACCTGTTACTTTCACGCCAGTCGGGATTTTGCACTCCCCGCACAAGGAGCTTTCCGGCATGCCAGTTCAGCCGCCGTCGGCTGTCGGTTTTGAAGGAGAAATCGAAATCCTGCCTGAGTTTGCAGAAGGTCTTTTGGATATCGAGGGATTTTCAAGGCTCATGGTTTTCTACCATCTGCACAAGAGTGAAGGGCCTCTTCTCTCAGCCACCCCGTTTTTTGATACAGTACCGCACGGTGTTTTTGCATCCCGCATTCCAAGACGCCCGAACCCGCTTGGGTTCTCTGTTGTCCGTCTCCTGTCCAGAGAAGGAAATATTCTTAGGATATCAGATGTGGATATTTTAGATGGAACTCCTGTTTTAGATATCAAGCCTTATGTGCCTGAATTCGATTCATATCCGAATGAATCATCAGGATGGTTTGAAGGAAAACTTTCCGGCATCAAAACAAAGCGCTCTGACAACCGGTTTATCTGATATGGTTCGTGTATCTGTTTTTTCCTGTCCGCATTGCGGTGAATCTGCTGAGATTTGTGAAGGTGTCGGTTCACGTGACACGTTAGAGAACATTTTCTACTTTGAAGAAGAAGAAGATGAGCTGATTCTAAAAGAGTATGTAAGTAATGCGATTTTTAGAAAAACTATGGATTTAATGGCGGACGGTTATGTTCCTGAATGTGATTTCGGATTCAAGCGTTACTTCTGTCCTATTTGTAAGACCATTGAAGTCAGGTTCTTCTATCGTCTGGAAAAGGATGGAAAAAGCTGGTTGCTCATCAACGATCCGGCTCATCCGGAGGTGAAGGCCATCCTTGAATCCGATTTCCAAAGCATTTACAGAGGCGTTTCCTATATTGTTCAG
>ERZ808048.281-NODE-281-length-10718-cov-8.871065_pt1 | contig 10718 bp, 11 predicted proteins | sample MGYA00380197_ERZ808048 | MGnify/ENA primary metagenome ERZ808048 (study PRJEB31490, sample SAMN06133377) | cow dung metagenome | isolation source: M1 | host: cow | place: China: Chengdu | collected 2015-05 ... | reverse complement strand
TTCTTCGACCATTTAGATCGTGCTCCAGAGGCTACGAGGATAACGCATGTGGGTATGTTGATTAGTCCGACGGAGGTCATCCATTGCTCGGGCTGCGTGCATGTGGATAAGATCGACGAAACGGGTATCCGCCTCGCCAACGGCGAACTGACACACTATCTGGTGCAGATTAAGCGCTATTTGTAGCCTCTCCATACTCTATATTTTATACCCTACACCTCTTGTCCTTAGATAAGCTTCGCTTTGGTATAGAATTTGTATCGTTACCGTCGAAGTATATGCTAAAACAGCAGGCGATATTCGAAAAATCACACTTTTTCGGGCATACATTTGCCCATGTGAAGAAAAAATCGTAACTTTGCAGGCGTAATAGGAGCCAGAACAATGAGTCTGGAATAAAGATAGAAACGAAAAATATGGACAAACAAACACAACGTGATTACCTCTATATGCGCATGGCGCGTACCTGGTCAGAGAATAGCTACTGCGTGCGCCGCAAAGTGGGAGCCATCTTAGTGAAAGACCAAATGATCATCTCCGACGGCTACAACGGTACACCCAGTGGCTTTGAGAATGTGTGCGAGGATGAGAATAATGTGTCTAAGCCCTACGTTTTGCACGCAGAGGCGAATGCGTTGACCAAAGTAGCACGTAGCAATAACAGCAGCGAGGGCGCAACCTTGTATGTGACCGCTTCGCCATGTATGGAGTGCGCCAAACTGATTATCCAATCGGGTATCAAGCGCGTGGTTTATGGTGAGAAATACCGCATCATGGATGGTGTGGAACTTCTTGAACGCGCAGGTGTGCAAGTGGACTTTATGCCGGACCAAGAATAATAATTGAACCAAGAACAAGGAGCCAAGAATAAAGACAAGTAAGTTTCGACTAACTAGACAAATACATATAAATCTTTACTCCTTATTCCTTGTTCCTTAATCGAAAAAAGAACTATGAAAAAGTATTTATTCCCAACCCTGACCATCGTTTGCCTACTAGTGGGCTTTCTGATAGGTAATGCTGTGTCGAACAAAGTGAATGCACAGCGTTTTTACATTCAAAACGGACAACTATTTCAGCAACCTGAGTCGAAAGTAGATCAACTATTGCAGTTGATGGACCAAGCCTATGTCGATAAGATCGACGTAGATAGCATAACTGAAGAGGTGATGAAAGAAATGGTGAAGCGCCTTGACCCTCACTCTGCGTATATTCCAAAAGAGGATTTGGAGATGGTGAATTCGGAACTTTCTGCCTCTTTCTCGGGTATTGGTGTGCAGTTCTCTATTCAGAATGACACCGTACAAGTGGTGGCTGTCATCTCGGGTGGTCCATGCGAAGGTATGGGTGTATTGGCAGGCGATAAGATTGTAATGGTAAATGACTCGAACTTCACGGGCAAGACCATTACGAATGAGAAAGTGATGCACGCGTTGCGTGGTCCGAAGGGCACCGAAGTGAAGATAGGTGTGATGCGCAGCGGTTCGGACGAGGTGTATGATTTCACCATCACTCGTGGCGATATACCTGTGCACTCGGTAGATGCGAAGTTTATTATAGAGGCTAAAGGACAAAAGATAGGTTTTGTGCGTGTGAATCGCTTTGGCGAGAATACCTATGATGAGTTTATCGCTGCATTGGCATCGCTGAAAGGCCAAGGTGCTAATGCGTATATCGTGGACCTGCGCGAGAACTCGGGTGGATACATGGATCAAGCCATTAAGATGGCGAATGAGTTTTTGGCAAAGGGCGATTTGATTGTCTATTCGGAAGGTCGCGCATATCCTCGTTATGAGGCGCGGGCGAACGGTTCGGGCCGATTCCAACGTGATTCGTTGGTGGTGCTGATTGATGATTTCTCGGCATCGGCTAGCGAGATCTTTGCAGGTGCGATGCAGGATAACGACCGCGCTACTATTATTGGTCGCCGCTCCTTTGGTAAGGGACTGGTGCAACAACAATTGCCATTTGCTGATGGCAGCGCCATTCGTTTGACCGTAGCGCGATACTATACACCATCGGGACGCAGCATCCAAAAACCATATAAGTTGGGCGAGGGCGAGGATTATGCGATGGATTTGCTGGAGCGTTTTGAGCATGGCGAATTCTACTCGGCTGATAGTGTACAAATAGCCGATTCCACCGTATATTTGACCAAGAAAGGTCGCATCGTGAGAGGTGGTGGCGGTATTATGCCTGATGTGTTTGTAGGTCGTGATACTACCCTCAATACGCCATACTTCAATATCGTAGTCAATCGTGCATATACGTATCAGTTTGCCTACCAATATACCGACCGCCATCGCAAGGAGCTGAGCCAATACAAAGACTGGCAATCGCTGGAGAAGCATCTGCTGAAGGCGAACTGGGTACCCGAGTTTGTGGCATTTGCCAAAGAGAAAGGTGTGGAGCCTAATGCGGAGCAGTTGGCGAAATCCAAACCATTATTGGTGCGATTGGTCAATGCGTATATTGTGCGCAATATATTGAACGACGAGGGCTTCTTCCCGCTCTTTGAGCGCGATGATGACATCACTAAAAAAGCCGTTGAAATATTGGAAGAACGTATGTAATATGAAGTATTGGCAGTATATCGTAGGCGTGATGCTATGCAGTATCTTGGTGGGTTGCCAGCGCACGGCAATGCCCAAACCATATGGCTATTTTCGCATAGCCATACCCGATACGTCGTATGCTGAAGTGCAAACGCCACATTATCCCTATGCCTTTCGATTGTCCACCAATGCATATATCCAAGAGCGTCAGGAGAAAGGTGAGCAGTATTGGATAGATATTCAGTATCCAACGTTGAATGCGACGATTCACTGTAGTTACAAGCCAGTTGAGAACAACCTGCGTATCCTGTCGCGTGATGCCCAAGAATTTCTATACAAACATACCACAGTAGCCTCCGCAATACCAGTACAAGAATATGGTAATGCAGCGAATAATGTGTGGGGATTGTATTATGAATTACATGGTAATACGGCTACCCCAATTCAGTTTGTTTTGACCGATTCCACCAAGCATTTCTTCCGTGGTTCGGTATATTGCAATAGTGTACCTAATCAAGATTCATTGGCGCCGATATACGACTACTTGCGCAAGGATGTAAGGGTGCTGATGGAATCGATGAAATGGCGTTGAAATCGAGCAAAATGAGTGTCTATTCTACCATATTATCCCATAAGCAACAATCTGCTAAGCTGTTGGCAATCTTGATTGATCCTGACAAGGAGCAAGCGTATAGACCGTTGTTGTCGGAGCTGAATCATGCCGATTTGATCTTGGTGGGTGGTAGTACAGGTGGGAATATTGAGCCATGTATAGCAGCATTAAGGGCGCATACGGATGCTCCGTTGGTGATTTTCCCTGGTAATGTGGCGCAGTTCTCGCCCAATGCAGATGCATTGCTGTTTCTTACGTTGCTGAATGCGCGTACAGCCGATATGCTGATTGATCCACATGTGCAGATGGCAATGCCTATCCTGCAATCGGGCATAGAGTCGATACCGATGGGATATATCTTGATTGATGGTGGCAGAAAGAGCAGCGTGGAGAAGGTGTCGCACTGTACACCTATACCTCAGGACGAGGTGGATAGGATCGTAGCGACAGCCGTTGCGGGGCAATTGCTGGGTAAGCAGTTGATTTATTTGGAGGCAGGTAGCGGAGCCAAAGCGCGTGTGTCAACGGATATTATCCGTGCCGTACGAGCACAGCTGCAAGTGCCTCTGATTGTAGGAGGTGGGATATGCACGCTAGATGCTATGTTGCAAGCTTTTGACGCGGGGGCAGATATCGTGGTGATAGGTAATCATTTTGAACAACATCCCGATGAAATGGGCGATTTTATAAGAATTAAACGGGAACACTATGGAGAATGATACGCGCTATATGACGATGGCGTTGGCAGAAGCGCAGAAAGCCTTTGCTATGGGAGAGGTGCCTGTGGGGTGTGTGATTGTGGCGGATGGGCAGGTGGTAGGTCGTGGACATAACCTAACCGAAACCTTGGCGGATGTGACGGCGCATGCCGAGATGCAGGCTATCACAGCAGCCACCAACACCTTGGGCGGTAAATACCTGACACAATGCACCTTGTATGTTACGGTAGAGCCATGCGTGATGTGTGCAGGGGCTATAGGTTGGGCACAAGTGCAACGTGTGGTGTATGGAGCCAGCGATGAGAAACGGGGATTTACCGTGTATGCGCCCAAGGCATTGCATCCAAAATGCACGGTTTCATCGGGAGTATTAGAGGCTGAATGCCGCGAACTGATGCAATCATTCTTTGCTAAGAAGCGGGGTAGATAACCTGACAGCATAACGAAATAATAATAGACAAAAATAGTATGAAAAAATCCATCTTGACAACCTTCCAAGTGCTATCATTGGCTGCATTGGCTGCGTTGGCTATTTATCTTGCTCCCAAATATAGCAATCCCTTCAAATACCATTTTGAAGTGGGCCAACCTTGGGCGTATGGTTTGGTGACGGCTGAATCGAATTTTGCGATTTATAAAACAGATGCCCAATTGGAAGCGGAGCAGAAAGAGGTGTTACGTGACTATACGCCATGCTATACCTTGGATACGGCTGCGGTGCAAGGGCATCTTATGGTGGTGTCGCTCGAAGAGAAGGAGCGTTTGCAGGCATTGGGATGCACGAACGTGTCGGTATTGTACAATCGCGTAGCTACAAAGGTGGCGGTTGCCGATCTATATACGCCGAAAGAAGCGTACGAGAAAACGCATCGCAATATCGCTGTAAACTTGCAATATGACTCGATTACATCGGATAATCTACGCCAAAACATCCTATCCTCCATCTCGCTAACCCATGGTATGGTGCAAGAGGGAGAGAAGATCATTGACACGGGTGAAATCGTGTCGGAGCGGACGTATCAGATACTGGAGTCGCTGCGCAGGACGATAGAGGAGCAAAACCTCTCGCATCGCCAATCATTGACATCGACGATAGGAGTAGGATTGTATATCGTGGTGCTGGTGGCTATGTTTGGGATGTATCTATATACGTATCGTCGCAAGCTGCTGTACAACTTGCGCCATATGCTATTCTTTACGATCTTGGTTGCGCTATTGGTAGCCACCGCCTTTATCGTATTGCGCCATGTGGCAGCGGGATATATCTACTTGATTCCGTTTGCGTGGGTGCCTATCATTGCCCGCGTGTTCTACGACTCGCGTACTGCTATCTTTATTCATCTGATTACCATTTTGATTGTATCCATCGCGGCACCAGCGCCTTATGTGTTTGTCCTGCTGCAAGTGATTACGGGTATTGTGGCGGTGATTAGTCTGCGTGATATGACGCAACGTGCCCAATTGGCACAAACGGCCTTGTTTGTGTTCTTGACATATAGCATTGTATATACAGCCATTACGATGTTGGTGACAGGTGAGATCATGAATGTGGAATATCATTATTATATCTACTTTGCCATCAATGCCGTGTTGGTGATTTGTGCTTATGGATTGATTTTCCTGTTTGAACGCACGTTTGGTTTGGTAAGCAACATCACCTTGGTGGAGTTGACGAATGTGAATTCGAACCTGATGTTGGAGTTTGCGGAGAAAGCTCCGGGCACTTTCCAACACTCGCTGCAAGTGAGCAACTTGGCTACGGAAGCTGCCAAACGCATTGGTGCAAAAGTATTGCTGGTGCGTACTGGTGCGCTATACCATGATATAGGCAAGATGGCACATCCAGAGTATTTTATTGAGAATCAAACGGGTGTGAATCCGCTACAGGCGATGTCGTGTGCAGAGGCAGCCAAGGTGATTATCAACCATGTGGAAGAGGGTGAGCGCATCGCACGCAAGCACCGTTTGCCTGAAGTGATTGTGCATTTTATTCGTTCGCACCATGGTACATCGGTGACTCGTTACTTCTATAATACGGCGGTGAATGCGGCAAAAACTGCGGGAAAAACCGCTACGGATGTCAATAAGGAAGACTATAGTTATCCAGGTCCAAAACCATCTACTAAAGAGGCAGCGATATTGATGATGGCGGATGCGATAGAAGCGCGTTCACGTTCGCTGAATGAGCTCACAGAGCAATCTATCGCCGAGATGGTGGATCAGATGATAGATGCGCAAGTGGCTGATGGTCAGTTCTCGGAGACGGTATTGTCGTTTAAGGATTTGGAAGATATCCGTGCGGTCTTCAAGCAAAAACTGATTGAGATCAACCACCATCGAATCGTGTATCCAACGATAGAAGAAACCAAATAAATAGTTCACAAAGAGATCATGGTAAATAGCAAATTATACTTAGCTCCGATGGAGGATGTGACCGATCCAGCCTTTCGCCTCTTATGTAAGCGATTTGGTGCGGCGCGTGTCTATACTGAGTTTGTGAATGCTGATGCCTTGGTGCGCGATGTGGCTTCTACTACGCGTAAGTTGCAGATAAGCGATGCGGAACGCCCTGTAGCGATACAGATCTATGGTCGCGATGCGGAGAGTATGGCCGATGCGGCACGCATCGTGGAGCAAGCCAAGCCCGATTTCATCGATATAAACTTCGGTTGTCCGGTCAAGAAGGTGGCAGGTAAAGGTGCTGGTGCTGGACTGCTAAGAGATATTCCCAAGATGTTGGATATCACTCGTGCGGTAGTGAACGCGGTGCATACCCCTGTGACCGTGAAGACACGCCTTGGCTGGGATGATAATAATCGCATTATTACCGAAATAGCTGAGCCATTGCAAGACTGCGGTATTGCGGAGTTGGCTATCCATGGTCGTACACGCAGCCAGATGTACCGCGGCGAAGCGGACTGGTCGCTGATTCGAGAGGTGAAGAACAACCCACGTATTCATATCCCAATCATCGGTAATGGCGATGTCACAACGCCCGAACAAGCGAAGCGATGTTTCGATGAATTTGGAGTAGATGCCATTATGGTAGGTCGTGCGACCTTTGGTTGTCCATGGATTTTCGAGGACATGCAACACTATTTGGCTACGGGTGAATTGCTTCCTCCTCGCAGTATGCAATGGTGCGTGGATATCCTCAAGGAACATGTGGAGCGCAGTATTGAGTGGATTGGCGATGAGCGCAAGGGTATCGTACATAGCCGTCGCCATTTTGCAGCTTCGCCCGCCTTCAAATGTTTGCGTGATTTCCGCCAAACGCGTATCGCGTTGCTTCGTGCAGATACGAAAGCCGAAGTCTTCCAAATCATGGATGAAATCGTAGAAAAGTGGGGGTGAAGGAGTGCCATTATGATTCAGATAACTTTTACCGATACAGAGATTCTTGCTACAGAAGATGGCAAGTTAGTAGGCAAGATTGAATTTGCTCTTGCAGGAAACGAATTAGCAATCTTGCATACCTATGCCTATGAAGGCGGACGAGGCATTGGCAGTTTACTGATGAAAAACGCGATGGAATGGGCAAAAACTCAGCAATATGTGATTCTGCCAATCTGTCCATTTGCTCAGAAGTATATCGAAAAGAATAACAACTAATATTCTATCTCATGTCAGTATCTTCTCCTGAAATAATCCAACTCCGCAGCGATATAGAAAAACAAATAGCTCAAACTCTTCATTCGCCTGCTGATTTCCAATGGCTTATTCAGCAAATTTGGAATAAACAACATACCATTCTCTCCTTATCCACCATCAAACGCCTCTGGGGGTATGTGCCGAGCAATGGTGTGCCTCGGCTTTCCACGCTGAACACATTATCCCAATTCCTTGGCTATGCCAACTGGAACGCATATCTCGTGGCTCTGGAACAACGTGGAGGCAACGAGAGTGCCATTTTTCAGGGCGAAGGCATCTCTTCTTCAGCTCTGCAACCCAACGATAGAATAGAAGTCTGCTGGCAACCCAATCGCAAGTGCGTATTCTGCTATTTAGGTAATAATCAATTTGTTGTAGAAGAATCAAAAAATGCCAAATTGCACATAGGTGACCGATTTAGTACTGCCACTTTTATGGTGGGACACCCTATGTATTTAGATAATCTGCTTCTCTCCGATGGTACCTGCACTTCCTATGTCGCAGGCAAAACTAATGGTCTAATATCTGTGAAAAAAATCAACCACTAACTACACGATATTATGGACATTTCCGATTCTGGTTTTATCTCTCCCGCTACTTTTTCCACAGAATGGCAAAGCATCGCGCTTCTCCAGCAGCGCAACCATAATTGTCTTTACACCGCCTCTCGCTATGGCAAACGCTATGTGTTGAAGGGCTTATCTGCTGATAGCCAGTCATTAACAGATATGCTGCTCCTTCAGCAGAAGGAGTTCTCGTTGGGCATCACGCTCAGCCATCCCAATATCGCAGAAACCTATTCTTTGGAAGAGGTTGCAGATTGCGGTAGGTGTATCGTGATGGAGTATGTGGATGGCATCACATTGGCGGAATGGCTTGCTACCAACCCCTCGCATTCGGCACGCCAGCGCGCTATGCTACAGCTCTTAGATGCGTTGGAGTACATCCATTCTCTACAACTCGTCCACCACGACCTCAAGAGTAGCAATATCCTCATCACTCGCAACGGGCAGAATGTCAAACTCATTGATTTTGGACTGAGCGAACTGGACACAACCAATCCGCAGAACGATATACAGCACGATATACAGAAGTTCGGAGAGATTCTTCAACTGCTTTTCCCTTCCCGTTACAAATCCCTCCGCCAGCAATGTCAAAACGGACGCTTTGCTAACATGGCAGCTATCCGCCTCTCTATCGAAAAACGCCAACGCCGCCAAAAAAATATCCCCTATGTCATTGCAATCATCATTTTGACTATCAGTGCTTTGCTTTCTATCCATACCTATCGCCTTTACCAAGAATCCGAGCAGATGGCACAAGTGGCAAACGAGTATGCACAAAAGCAGCAGCGCGAGCAAGAGATGATTGAGCAGATATACAGATTAATAGACAAAGAGATAGAACAATTACAATCTGTGGCGGATAAGTCAACCTCATACTTCTCTTATACCCAACACCCATTATATATGGGAATTTGGGCTTTGCAAGCGCAAGTACGTGACTCGCTTGCTAATTGCTATGCAGATAGTCCAGATTTAAAGCATAAATGTATTGAAATCTGGGCACAGGAATTTGGTACTCGAGTAATGCAAATCGACACTCAAGTCAAGCAATCCAAGCCCATTCACTAATCCCAAACTAAATATTCAAGTAGATACAATTCATTTTTGTTGGGTTCTTACACCTTTGTTGGGCATAGTCACGCACTATGCCTTTTTTCTTTTCTGCGCTTTTAATTCCTACATTATCTTCTCATTATCATAGTTTCGACTCTTTTTTTATGTGGAAGTGTGGTGTGGGGTAAAACCTTATCTTTTCCAATTACGTAGGATATACGTAGTTTCTTTCCGCTTTCTTTCTCGAAACTACCTCGTTACCACTCCGATACTACTCCGTTACCACCAAATTAGCATCCAATACTTTCCCCATACTCTCCCCCTGTTTAGCCCTTGGCGTGCACGCCAAGTATCTCCTTGATTTTTATTTATTTTTATAGGGCTCACCGAGCCTGTATTTTTGTTCAAATATTTATCGCAGTCACTTTTTACTTCAAAAATTTGCAAATATACAACTTTTTTTGTACCTTTGCGCGGTAAAAGGTGGAGGTTGTGTTCCTCATCTGCCACAAGCGTGTAGCAGAGCCTTTTTAAGACATAAATAAAGTAGCGTTTGCTATTTATTCGCTAACATACCTTGAAACCTGAGAAATTTCAATTTGTATAGCGTCAATTGGGGCACGAATGAGTAGAATCATCGTTGCTGATTGGTGGTATATTTGTATGTGTATTCCGAATAAATGAGCGAATGCCCACGTGTAGGCGTGGGCGATTCGTTGTTTGGATGCACGGGTTTTCTCAGGACCTCAAGGTATGGACAAGGAATCGTTCATGCCTTTTTTGTGTGCCAAACTGCCAAACACAGTACGAAAACTATGCCGCCAATGCCCTTTGGCAGATGCTTGGCAGCAAAAAGAACCAACAAGAACCAGCACATTTCTTGCCCACCCAACGAAAAAACACTACCTTTGCAAAAATAAATACGCAATATTACACAACTCAATACTAACAAAACAAAAATTTAGTTATGAAAAAGATTTTATTATCAAGTTTAGGTCTAATCTTTTTGACCTTATCCATCAACGCGCAGCAAGCGCAGAGTTATTCAGGACATAAATCTTATGCTACCATAGGAGGACGTGTTGGAGGCAATGAACAATACACCTATCTGGTTGATGACAGGGGGAAAACCATTATACATGGTAAATATACTTATTCGGGAGTTAATCATGAAGAAACCAATACCATAAAAATAGATGCTAAATACTCTATGAATCTTAACTGTAAGAATGGATTTTTAGATGGGAATCTTAGTATTAATGGCAATTATGCATCAGAAGAATTTAAATGGAGAGAAGGATGGAAAAAAGCATTTGCAACAACCAAACTGTCAGGTATATTTAAGGAAGGAAAACCTAATGGATTATTTTCCATAACTTTCCAAGATAATATGAAAGGAGCTGCTAGTGTAACACTAAAAAACGGGAAATATATTGGTGCCTATTCATTTCAAGGATATATTACAAAATCTTCTGGTCTACGACATCTAACAGCAACATCACTTGCTTTTGCCCTTCCTGTATTATAAGCTTCAAACCAATGGTGATTTTCCACAATATCA
>ERZ808048.280-NODE-280-length-10729-cov-4.643072_pt1 | contig 10729 bp, 6 predicted proteins | sample MGYA00380197_ERZ808048 | MGnify/ENA primary metagenome ERZ808048 (study PRJEB31490, sample SAMN06133377) | cow dung metagenome | isolation source: M1 | host: cow | place: China: Chengdu | collected 2015-05 ... | reverse complement strand
CTTCGCGTTCGGTAACGTCGCGTTCGGTAACGAGATTGCGCGAATGATATCGCTCGCGTTCGACAATGAGGTCGTATTGACCGATGACGGCGGTCATCGTTGAAAAGCACCCCAACAAATCAAAGATTTTGGGGACCCCGCAGACGACTCATGTCTCCGCTCTCCCAAAATAAAGCAACCTTTATTTTGGGTACCCAGAGGGTAATGGGCAACTCGTACCTCCGCTCTCCCCATAGCAAACAGACGAAGTCTTGGTTTGCTCCGGGGGCCCCGATTTTTAGCAAACAGATAAAATCTTGGTTTGCTTTGGGTTGACAGACCCCCTAAAAGTAAACCCGGAGCATCCTTAAAAAAACTCTGTAGCGCTAAAAGCGCGTCCTATAAACTGAGCGCTTGCGCTCACCAATTACCAATTACCAATCATGTATTTATTTTACACACCAGATATTGAAGAGAGTCGTTTTTTGAGCGAAGAGGAATCTGTGCATTGTGTGCGGGTGCTTCGCTACCAACGCGGGGATGAAATATTATTGACCGATGGGCGAGGAACGACCTATTATGCGCGTATAATCAATCCGCATCCTAAGCATTGTGAGTTTGAAGTACTCCGTTCGGAGAAGCAAACCAAGCATCATCATTTTCATTTGCACATAGCCATTGCGCCGACTAAGAACATCGAGCGTTTGGAGTGGATGATAGAGAAATGTACCGAGATAGGTATAGATGAGATTACGCCGTTGTTGTGTCATTTCTCCGAGCGCAAGCAGTTGCGTGAAGACAGGCTGAACAAGATCATCCTTTCCGCTGCTAAACAGTCGCTCAATCCTTATTTGCCTAAGTTGAATCCTTTGACTGATTTCGCAACACTGGTGCAGCACGCGCAGGAAGAAGATAAGTTTATAGCCCATTGCTACAAGAATGAGAAACATTTGTTGAAGGACATGATTCATCCTGGCAAGAGTGTGCTCATACTGATAGGTCCTGAAGGGGATTTTAGCGAACAAGAAATAGAGGATGCTTTGCAGTTGGGTTTTGTGCCGATCAGTTTGGGCGAGAGTCGATTGAGAACCGAAACAGCAGGAGTGGTAGCGTGCCATACGGCTGTGTTGATGAATGAATAACGCGTTCGACAATGAGGTCGTATTGACCGATGACACCGCGTTCGGTAACGAGATTGCGCGAATGATATCGCTCTGCTCTATCATTGAAAGCAACTCGTACCTCCGCTTCTCCCCATAGCAAACAGATAAAATCTTGGTTTGCTCTGGGGACCCCGATTTGAAAGCAAACAGACACAGTCTTTGTTTACTTTTGGGTTAACAGAATCCTCAGTCCTTTGGACATTGATTCTATGTTTGCGCTATTTCCTTAGAGTGGGGACTCTTCGTTGGGAATTATGAGTTATGAGTTATGAGTTATGAATTATCAGACCCTTCAGTCCTTCGGACAGCTTTCCAAACTTAGGGGAGCAATTGAGTAATTGAAAGCAAACAGATGAGCGCTGCGCTCGAGAATCACCTGTAGGGAGCACTTTTTTTTGGATATTTGAAAAAAAAGTACTACCTTTACACCATCAATCCTTAAATATAGAAATATTATGAAATACCAAAGTCCAGAAGAAGCCGTTCGTTTAGTGAAATCAGGCGATACGATTGTAGTACAAGGTTCTACTTCTATTCCAATGGTTTTGTTGAGAGCCTTGACCAAACGTGCAGATGAACTGCGTGATGTAAAAATAATATCAGGTTTTGGTGTTCATCCTGAAGAAGCTCCATACGCGAAAGAAGAATTGATGGACTCGTTCCGTGCACTGAATATCTTTGTGCCAAATAATTTGCGCAATGCAATGCGTATGGGAGTAGCTGATACTATTCCATGTTTTTTGGGTGAAGTGCCCAGTTTGTTCCGTACGGGTTTGATACCTGTGGATGTGGCATTTCTAAACGTCAGCGAACCAGACGAAGAGGGATATTGTTCGTATGGTATATCAGCAGACATAGCTTTCTCTGGTGCTGAATGTGCCAAAATGGTCATAGCACAAGTAAATAAATACATGCCTCGTACGTATGGTGATCCTGTGATACATATAAGTAAGATAGCTGCAGTATGTCGAGGAGATGAACCCCTGATAGAGGTACCAACTCCTATACCCAGTGAGATTGATACGAAAATAGGCAATTTTATAGCCAATGAAATACCTGATGGCGCGACTTTGCAAATAGGGGTAGGAGGTATTCCTAATGCAGTGATCAATGCTCTGGGTAATCACCAACATTTGGGTTTGCATACGGAAGCTATAACCGATGGTGTATTGCCATTGATACAAAAAGGAATAATAGACAATTCGTTGAAAAAAATATATCCTGGCAAATCGGTAGGAAGTCTTGTCTTAGGTTCGAAACACTTGTATGACTATATGGATAGGAATCCTGAGTTTGTCATTCGCGATGTGGCCTATACAAACGATCCTCAGATAATACGTCAAAATCCTAAAGCCATGGCAATCAACTCTGCTGTGGAAGTGGATCTTACGGGACAGATTTGTGCTGATTCAATAGGAGAAACTATCATATCTGGTGTGGGTGGCCAACACGATTTTATGTATGGTGCAGCATTGAGTGAAGGAGGTAAATGCTTTATTGCTCTCCCAAGTATGACGAGTAAAGGTCAAAGCAAGATTGTAGCGAACTTGGCTCCTGGTGCAGGTGTGGTTACCACACGTTTTCAGGCGCAGTATATAGCTACAGAGCATGGAATTGTATTTTTGCGCAACAAACCTTTGGCAGAGCGTGCTAAGGCATTGATTTCGATAGCAGACCCGAGTGTGAGGGAGGAACTTGAACGTGCTGCAGTGAAGAGGTTTGGTATAGGATTCTTGCGTTTGAAATAATCACAAAGAATTAGTTTTGTATGGACGGCACGAGGAAATAGACGTTTTCTGTCGCTCGTGTGACCGCAGTGTATAGCCATCTGATTTGTTCGATGATGGTGTTGGTGTTTTGTTCTTTGTTGGGGCTATCGGTGGTGTCGATGAAGACTCGTTTCCATTGTCCTCCTTGTGCTTTGTGGCAAGTGACTGCGTAGGCAAATCTCACTTGTAAAGCATTGTAGTAAGGAGATTTGAGAATAAGTTCGTGGAGTTTTTTCTGACTTTTTTCTTCTGGATAATCTTCAGCAATGCGTTTGTATAGTTCTTTTTGGAGGTTGTAGTTGAGATTGGGATTGCTTTGGAAGAGTGTATCTAACCAAATGATGGCAGAAATCTCTTGGTCTTGACAATCGGTGTGAAGGATGGCATCCACGAAATGAAATCCGTACATTTCTCTTTCGTTGCTGAGACGTACGACTTGAAATATCTCGCCATTGGCTAAGAAGATGTTTTCGTCTGGATGTTTTTCGTTAGGGACACCATAATTGTTGCGGTAGAGCATGATGAGGTCTCCATTGCTGAGTAGTTCATCTTTCCATAGTATTTGTGCACGTATGCCTTGATTGTATTGATTGGTTTGCCAATTCATCCGTGTGATGATGAGTGTCTCTTCTTTGCCTACTTCGTTGTATGCGTTTTCGATGGTATTGACCACATCTTGGCTAGAGATTTTTTTTACCTCGTTGGTATCGACCCATTGGTGGATGAAATCTTGTATGATGGTGTAATGGTCGTGTGAGGCATGGGTTTGGTCTAATAGTGTTCGAAGTTGTGTAGCGCAAGTAAGGATGGTACTTGTTTGTTCTTGTCGGACAACTTCGGTGAGTTTGTAGGACGTAACATCCAAACCAAAACCTTGTAGGAACTGTGGATCGAGTGCATTGCTTTTGATGCTGTCGATGGGGGGTAGTTGTGCGTCGTCTCCCAGAAGGAGTAGGCTGCATCCTTTGCCTTGGTAAACAAAATTGACCAGATCATTCATTAGGTTTCCGGTTCCGAAGCCCACTTGATTGTATTGACTGCTAATCATGCCTGCTTCGTCCACGATGAAGAGTGTGTTTTGCAATGCATTGTATCCCAGATTGAATGAAAGGGTATTGATATCGTTGCCTTTGTTTTGCCTATAGATATACTTGTGTATGGTATATGCTCTTTGAGCAGCATATTTGCTGATGACCTTGGCAGCACGTCCTGTGGGCGCTAATAGGACACAATGTTGGTTGAGTGCTTGCATGGTTTTGACCAATGCGCTGACGACAGTGGTTTTACCTGTGCCTGCATATCCATTTAACACGAAGCATCGTTTCTCCTGTTGGTTGGTAAGAAAACAACTGAGGTTTTGGATAAGTTGCAGTTGTTGTGGGGTAGGAGTGTGTGATAAATGGTGAATAATATGATTGGTGATAAATTTTTCGAGCATTTATTTTGTTATTTCAAAAAAAAAGTCTACCTTTGCACAAGAAATAGCGATGTTATTTCAAGTGTCTTAGGGTAAGTCCTATACGACCAGCTCCTTCGGAACTCCCCCAGGTCTTGATCGAAGCAAGGGTAAGAGGTTGTAGCGGTGCGATGTAGTCAGCTTACCCTTTTTTTATTCTATTTTATTTCCGAGTATATCATAGGTATATCCATTTCGATGGATAAGGATTGTCCGATGGGTTAGGGTTTTGTACTGGACCGTATTGGTTGTGTTTTGATGAAGGTTTGTTTGTCCGGTATAAGCATTCCAAGCATTGGGTATGCCGTATCCATAGATGTTGTTGGGATTGGCATAGAGGTGTGATGATTGTATGATACGTTGTCGTATTTGCATCGCATTTTCGTTTGGCAGTGCGCTCCATAGGCAAGCTGCCATACCTGCAATGATAGGACAGGCAAAACTGGTTCCATTGCTTAGGTAGATGCTATCGGTATTGGAACTAATGAGATGTGTGTTTCTGCCTGTGGCGCATACGTCCGGTTTGATACGTCCATCTGCAGTAGGTCCAATGGATGAAAACGAGGCGATGTTGGCTTGTAGGTCAACTGCTCCCACGGTGATGATGCTATCGGCATCAGCAGGTGAAGAGATGTATTTCCAGTCGTTGTTACCTTCGTTGCCCGCTGCTACGACGACTAACATTCCTTTTCTCGCTGCGATCAATGCTGCTTGGCTGGCACGTAACGTGTGCCCATCTAACTGTGAATAATGGTAATTGTAGTGGGTGTTGTCGAATTTGGCATAGCCAAGGCTGATGGATGTGATGTTCACCCCTAAGCTATCGGCTATTTCTAAAGAGCGAACCAGGTTGTCTGCTTCTTTGGGCATCTCGGTAGCTATCTCTTCGGACTGGATCAAGTAGTAGTATGAAGAGGTGGCTGCTCCGATATAATTTTGTTTGACGGCAGCTATGGCACTAAAGCATGCTGTTCCATGCGAACCGTCTCGTCCAAAAATGCCGGCAGAGTCTTCGCAAACAGAAAAAGCTCCTAATATTTGATTTCGAGTAGCATTGAAACTGGATAGGTAGGGTATATGTGCAAAACCGCCATCGATGATGGCGATGGTTATTCCTTGTCCGTGGTATCCTAATTGGTGTAAGTTGGTAAGGTTGATTTGTTCTATTTGCGCACGCATTTCTCCGTAGGTAGTATCTAAGGAGTGGGTGTGCTTGGTTCGTTGACGATTGTGTGTGAGAGGTGGCGTGTCACCTGTTGGCTCGATGTGTTTGACAAATGGTAGTTGTAGGATATGTTGTATGAGTGAGTCGTTTGTGACTTGTATGGTGGCTCCATTCATCCATCTGCTGGTATGGCATACATGAGCACCTATTCGCGTTAGTGAAGTGATATAGTCTTCACTAACGGAATAGTCCATTGAATCGATGGGAATATTCCATTTTTCGCGTTGTAAAATGGCTTGTTCCCCAATACCTAATTTGGAACTTTCGTTTTTGTCTGTAAAGGTAACGAAGAAAAAATTAAGTATGATAAGAAGCAGGTGCATATTAGATACGTTTGTGTAGCAAGACTACATTCTCGACATGTTGTGTCTGTGGGAACATGTCCACGGGTTGGATCTTGATGACTTGGTATGCTTCGTCCAATAGATTGAGGTCACGTGCTTGTGTGGCGGGGTTGCAGCTGACGTATACGATTCGTTGTGGTGAAGCGTATAGGATGGTTTTGATAACATCTTCGTGCATGCCAGCGCGTGGTGGGTCTGTGATGATGACATCTGGATGTCCGTATGTCTGAATGAACGATGGATTGAGTATATCCTTCATATCTCCTGCAAAGAATAGGGTGTTTTGCAGGTTGTTGAACTGTGCATTGATTTTGGCATCTTCGATGGCATCGGGAACGTACTCAATGCCAATCACTTGTTTGGCTTTTTTGGCCACAAAATTGGCGATAGTTCCCGTTCCAGTATAGAGGTCATAGACCAATTCGTTTCCTGTCAATTGTGCAAAGTCTCGTACTACTTTGTATAGTTCGTATGCTTGTTTGCTATTAGTTTGATAGAATGATTTGGGACTGATCTTGAAGGATAAGTCTTCCATTTGTTCTATGATATGGTCTTGTCCATAATGGATATGTACTTGTTGGTCTGTGATGGTGTCGTTGAACTTGAGGTTCTCCACGTACAAAAGACTGATGATTTGTGGGAAGGTGTTGTGTATCCAATCCAAAAGTGCTTTGCATGCGTCGTTGATGGGTTCGCCAAAGGAGACGATGAGCATGATTTCGCCTTTGAGGTTGGAACGGATGATGATGGTTCGCAATTGTCCTTGGTGTGCACGTTCGTTGTAGAAGGTGATGTTGTGCTCCTTGGCATAGGTTCTAATGCCATTGCGTATTTGGTTGTTGATATCATCCATTAGGTAACAGGTATCTATGTCTAAGACCTTGTCGAAACAATTGGATATATGGAAACCAAGTCCATAGGCAGTATCCACATGTTCGATGCCTCCCATTTGATGAATGAGGTCCCAACTGACCCATTTACGGTCGGAGCAAGTGAATTCCAGTTTGTTGCGATAGGAATAGATTTGTTGGGAACCCATGATAGGGCTAATCTCGGGTATGGCAATCTTGCCTATGCGTGTGAGGTTGTCAACGATTTGTTGTTGTTTGTATTGGAGTTGCAAATGGTATGGAAGGATTTGCCATTTGCATCCACCACAAGTCCCGTAGTGTTGGCATATAGATGGTGTTCGGTCGTCGGAATATTTGACAAAACGAACGACTTGTGCTTCCATGAACGAATGTTTTTTCTTGGTCACTTGCAAGTCCACAACGTCACCAGGTACGCAGTATGGGACAAAGATGACCATATCGTCCACACGAGCAATGGCTTTGCCTTCTGCTGCTATCCCCGTGATGGTAACATTTTCGATGATAGGATATTTTTTCTTTTTCACTGTTTTGATAATCGTTTACGGATGAATACGGTATGTTTATTTGTAGAGCCAATGGATACAATCTTGATAGAGGGTATCAAATTGTTTTACAGACTCGATAGAGAAGGGTAGTACAATGATTTTGGTAGTTGGATGGTCGTAAGCTATACCAGCGCAAACGTTGGTATCGTCGTATCTTCCCAATCTTTTGGCTCCATAAGTTGGTTCTATACCATCTGGGTTCTCGCATTCGATGGTGTGAGGGTTGGGTGTGGTATAGATGTCGTATTGTTGGTTGGTAAGAATATTGTAATGCATGTTTATTTTGCCATTGTTGGATGCTTTCTCGGTTTTGTAGGTATAGTGCATCACTTGGCTGGTCCATGCAGTGTCTGCAGGAGCAAGCATTTGGCTGGCGATATATGAACCTGTAAGTAATACTTTACCTCCCTGTTGCGTGTATTGTGCAAGGGCTGACTTGAGGTTTTGAGGGATGCAACCTATAGCGTCTGCTGCATTGCCTTTTTGTTTGCCCATGATAACATCTACGAGGGCGTATTGAGTAAGTGAATCAACCGTGTTTGCAGAGGTAGAGATATAGGAGATACCCATTTTTGCTAACACCTTGCCGTGCATGCTTGGATAGTCGAAGGTGTTGCCGTAGTTAACTTCTTTTTGTTTGTCGGACTTGCACATACCAAAACCGCAGTCGTCGTCATTGTTCCAATCGTTGGTGCGGTCGTAGTCGAATTGTTCGCCAAGGAAACTGATTTCTTTGCCGTATGAGATAGCATATGTGCCAGGGACGATACCACCAGTAATGCTATCGATGCCGAACATCTCAGGTGCGTCCACTCGGTCGAAGCCATTGATGATGAGTGCTAATTGGTTGGTTTGTGCTTTGTCAAGGTATGCGCTTAATACTTCGCTTGGCATGCTGACACCACCATTGTTGCCTGCTTTGATCATAAAATCGTACTTAACCCCACGTTGGAGTGTGATGTTGGTATGGTTTTGTGCGATGATGGTTCCGTTGTCCCAATCGCTCTCGATCCATTGACCGTTGGTGTATTGGCTTTTTCTCTGATAGAGAACGTAGTAGGTAGGTTTGGCCGATGGTTCAAGTTGGTCCACTCTCTCATTCCATGATAGGGTGATATTGTCTTGGTTGAGGTAGCTGAGTTTCATGTCTTGAACTGGTAGAGGTTGTACTACAAAGTTGGTTCCAGCACATTGGTGCATGAAGCGAAGCATACCTTTGTAGATTGCTCTGCTGACAACGAACTTGAACTTAGGATCCAAACCGTATTTCATATCCGCATAATTTTGGTGGCTGAGTAGTTCAATGAGAATGCTAGGTACCTTTGGGTTTCTGGATTCGGCATATGAGGAAGGATATAGTCTACGTCTTGGCCAGTTGGGTGCTAAGGTGTGTTGAATATCTTCGACAATCTGTGTTTGAATGAAATCGGCCATGTCACGGTTGCAGATACGACTGCCACCCGAAGGGAAAGTGGTTTGTTTGTCGTCATCGTAATCGGTATAAATGACGAGGGTACCTATCAAGGTGTCGTTGGGAGTGGCACCAGCATCGCTATGGAATGCTAAACTCATGTTGATAGGGATATTGAGACCAGGACCCTCTCGGTATGCTGCGCTACCGCCTGCTAACCAGTTGACCCAACGCCCGCGGGAAGCGTAGTCGTCGGTATAATCGTTTTTACCCAAGGTATAGTTGTACACGCTATCGGGGATACCGGCATATTGTAACCAATAACGAGCTCCTTCGATGTAACGAGGATAGCCGCTGGTGGTGGCTAATTCGATGTTTTTGAGGAGTTGTGTAGAATCGATGATAGGGTTTGGATCAACCTTGGCATTTTGTGATGAAGGTACATTAGGAATGGTGCCTGGGTGAGGGTAGCGTGCAACACTTCCCCAACCGCCACCAAACTTGATAGCATCCGTGGTTGTGATGTTTTTGCCTTGGTGTGTGATGGTAACGTAGTTGTTGGCTTGGTCTGTACCAAAAGCGAAGGTACCCACATAAATCCATGTGCCTCCACCCATTTGCTGGTTGATATTGTAAGTGGTTTTGACACCTTGGTGTACGATGGTATATTGTGCTTGTGGGTTGCTATTGGGCAGTGACTTGTAACTTACATATACAGCATATTCGCCTGCTTGAGGAATACTTGGGGTATAGGTGGCTTGTGTTTGCACGATGCTATAGTTGCCCATCGTGAAAGGATTTTCTCCCTCTAACAGCGGAGCGTCTTTCTTGCCCCAACCTGAACCGTCTTGTGCAGGAGTGAGTCCTGATTGTCCAGAGAGCTGTGCATCGTCCACGATAACCTCATTGAGCTGTGTGTCGCGTTCGCGTGGTTGGATAACAATAGCTCCTGCGTTCTCTAACATAGGAACGAGGAAAGGCATGGTGTAACTGCTGGTATAGAGGTCCTCAACAGTAGTCCATAGGCGTGCACGTTGCCATTTCCATGTTTGTTGTTTCTGAACGTAATAGATACCATGACTTCCCCATAAGGCAATGTGCTTGCCGTCGAGACCTTGTTTGATGGTATATGGTTGTGATGCGTTCGTCACTAACGCGTGCTGAGCCGTAGCCACTTTGTATAATTGGTTTTTGTCTCTTGGCTGAAAACGTGTCGTGATGAGTTGTCCTATCTCATTTTTTTCGCAAAAGATTTTAACTTTGGCTTTGGTAGAACCTACCACCCACTGGCTGACTTGGAGACGAAGGTCCTTAATCTCCTCTGGACTAAGCGAAAGACATGCTAATGTACGATCGGTGTAGATGGTAACAGTGTTTCTCGCTACGCGGAAGTTACTAACATGGACAGGTCCAACGAATGCCTTTTGATTGGCATAAAGAGTGAGTGAGTCACTAAGCTCGGTCAATGTGATAGCACTAGCAATGGATGCCATAAGGAGTGCACACGCAAAAATAAACGTTCTTTTCATGATGATATGAGTAATAATTTTTAATTCAAACAAAGATGCTACAAAGGTATGAAAAAATATGTACGCGTGCAATAATAAAGGAGAATTTTTTTTTGATTGGTAATTGGTGTCGCGTTCAACAATGAGGTCGTATTGACCGATGACGTCGCGTTCGGTAACATGGTCGCAAAGACTGATGCTTTGCATCATTGAGCGACATGTACCTCCGCTCTCCCAAAAGTAAACAGATGAAATCTTGGTTTACTTTTGGGTACCCAGAGGGTAATGGGCAACTCGTACCTCCGCTTCTCCCCATAACAAACAGACGAAGTCTTGGTTTGTTTTGGGGGCCCCGATTTTTTCGCAAACAGATGATTAATTCATATTTAATTACCTTCCTAGGCGGATGCCGCTCCTTCCATTCCGTTGGAAGGATGCTCTGGGTTTACTTTTGGGT
>ERZ808048.279-NODE-279-length-10734-cov-3.341184_pt1 | contig 10734 bp, 6 predicted proteins | sample MGYA00380197_ERZ808048 | MGnify/ENA primary metagenome ERZ808048 (study PRJEB31490, sample SAMN06133377) | cow dung metagenome | isolation source: M1 | host: cow | place: China: Chengdu | collected 2015-05 ... | reverse complement strand
ATTTTCAATAGACGAATTTAGGTTTTCATCGCCCGAACGACCTGCTATATTTTGAAGAAGTGACACTGGAACAGTATCGCCAGCACAAGAAAATACAGCCCATGGGAATATTACTTTTTGGAGTGTATTTCCATTTTTGTCATAATCGTGAACCATGGTAGGAGAAATACCCTTTCTCTGCATTTTTGCCATGATTTGATTTCTCTCTTTTTCTGATTTTGCATCTTTAAGCGGGTCTATAAAATTCACACTCAAACCCACATCAGCATATCTATCCATTTCATCTAGCAGATTTTCTGCAGACTTTTTCAATCTTAAAAAGCCCACATTCATATCTCCATCAAGATAAACATCCACCTTAACGCCTTTCTCTTGATTTTTAAGCAGATTTTTTGTGCTTTTTGATATGCTATGACGTTTTTCTGCAGTTAAGTCCAAACGTAAAACAACATTTGAAGCAAAAACATTTGTAAACACAAGGCAAAAAGCCACAACCAACAATTTTAAAGGGTATTTCTTTCTAAAAGTTATTAGAAGGAAGAATTGACTGAATGTCAAGAAATACCAAATATCAGAAAAGTCTATCACTCCACGACTCATTGAGTCATAGTGACTTGCAATGCCCATTGACGAAATAAAATCCTTAACATTTACATTTGTAGGGATAAACGAAAGCATTTCAAATCCGTAATAAAAGACAAAACACAAAAATGCCGAGCCTACAAAAGATATAATAGGATTGTCTGATAGCGACGAGAAAAATATGCCTATTGAGGTGTAAAGACATGCTAAAAATATTAATCCAATAAACGAACCAAAGAAACCACCTAGGTCAATATTGGCAAATGGAGTACCAAGATAACAAACTGCTAATAAGTAAAATAAGGTAAATAGCAAACTTATTAAAGCAATTATCAGCGAAGCCAAATATTTTGCAACAACAATACCATATGGATGAATTGGACGCGTTCTCAAAATTTCTACAGTTCCTTGTCTGAATTCATCAGAAAATGTTCTCATAGTAATGGCTGGCACAAGGAATAAAAATAGCCATGGCGCTAAAGCAAACAAACCGTCAAGGTTGGCATAACCACCCCATAACACATTATTTTCTCCTGGAATTAACCATAAAAACGAAGCAGTAAGAATTAAATATACCGCTATTACTATTGGTCCTGTAAGAGTGGAAAAAAACGAACGTAATTCTTTTTCTAATATTGATAGCATTGTTGAGTCGTTTAGGCATTTAAGTGTTTAGGCATTTTGCCGACAAAAACACTCGCAAATATACTTAAATAATTTGATTATTTTCTCTCCTTTAATGGAAATTATTATCTTTGCAAATAAAACTAAGGAAATTGAAAAAATCACTCATTTATATACTACTTTTATTCTGCACTTGCTTGCAAGCGGCAGACTTTGCACCATATAAAATTAAAGGGCAATTTATTGGTGGTTGGATTTATCCACACGATGCCAGCATAATAAAACCTATTACAAAAGGCCCTGTTTTGGGTGGAGAAATTGCATTTGAACTTGCTAGCGACGGCAGCAAACAATGGCAAAAAGACTTTAATATGCCAGATTTGGGCTTTGCCTTGCAAGTTTTAGATATGGGCAACCCCGAAATTACTGGTCAAATGATTTCACTTTATCCATACATTAATATACCAATGGTTAATAGTGAAAAAATACGTTTCAACGCCAAAATGGGTATGGGTGCGGCGTTTGCCACTAAGCCGTGCGACATAGAAGCTGCCATTGCCGACCCTCGTGCCATAAAACAAAAAGCAGCCGAATACAACTTTGCTATAGGTGGAGTATTCAACTTTGCTATTGCCGCAGGTATGAACATAGAAGTGCCTGTACACAAAAACCTTAGCCTTACTGCCGATGTAATGTTCAATCACATTTCAAGTGCCAGCACCAGCCAACCAAACAGTGGGTTTAATATGTTTAATGGCTACCTAGGGGTGAAATACTTATTTAATGAGGAGGTCGCAGTTTCGGGCACATCGACAAGCTCAGTGACCGAAACTCCTAAACAAAAAAAATGGTCTGGTGAAGTGATTTTGAGCGGTGGGTTTAAGAAACTTTACTACAAAGACAACAAATATTTTGGCACAGCGAGTTTGAATCTTGAGGGGTATTATCACACTTGCCGTCAACACAGAATAGGTGTGGGTTTAGACCTATTTTACGATGGTGCTTACGCACAAACTGTAGCACAAAATGAGGCTGGTAAATATTATTGGACCGACGAAAACACTTATTTTGGACGCACATTTACTCCAAACAACAATTTTGAAAACAAACTAAGACTTGGCCTTAACATAGCCAACGAACTTACAATAGGCAAAGTGGGAATTTTCGCTCATTTTGGTATTTACCTTTACGACCCAGTGAAAAACATGGAGCCAGGTGGGGAAATTTTGGAAACACTAAATAAGGGCGAAACACCAAAGAAAAAAGGATTTATTTATCCATACGATATAAACAAAGAAGATGGTTGGAACTACTTCCGCATAGGGGTAAAATACCACTTCACACCAAATTTCTTAGTAAACCTAAGTTTTAAAACACATTTACAAAAAGTTGAATTCTTTGAACTAGGAGTTGGATATGCATTTTAGTTCCTAACTCCTAATTATTCCCTAACGGTCATCAACACGTCCTAACTCCTAACTAATGAAGAAGATAATTATCATAATAAGCATTGCAATTGTTGCCATTGGTGCTACAATTTTGGGTATTACCTCATTAAAATCTAATACAATTTCTAAAGAAACCGACATCTACAGCAGTTTCCCAAAGGTTCCTGTAAGTATTATTCAAATAAACAATATCGACGAACTTACACAGGCATTACTCTACAACAATAATTATTGGCAAGACATTAGCCTTTTAGACAAATTTAAAACATTAAATTCTGTTTTTGCTATTGTAGACTCTCTTAAGGAAACAAATCCAGACATAGCAAGTGTGCTTAAAAGCAGAAAGTTAATCCTAAGTTCATACCAGAGTGGCAGCCACCTATGGAGTGCGCAAGTATCTAACAATGAACAACTTGCTATCACTTCCCTACTTTCAGAAAACATTCCAGACAAGTTATATTTTGCTTATTCTGGCGATATTCTTCTTATTTCCAGCGATAAATCATTGGTAGAAAAATCTATTATCCAGCTTTCCTCTGGAGTGTCGCTGATGGATTCTGAAACAGGTTTTAAAAACATTAAAAACTCTGCTGGAGATGGTGCATTAGTAAACTGGTTTGTAAACATCAAAGCATTTCAAAACACTCTAAATGAATCATTAAAAGAAGAATTTGATTTAGAAGACATCAGTCATTACGCACGTTGGTGCGGTTTTGACCTAGAGGTTTTGGAAGACAAACTTGTGGTAAATGGCTTTGCAGAAACTAGCGAAGAAGAAAACTTTTTAAACATATTTGCTGGTCAAGAATACACTTTAAACACCCTTACAAGCCGAATGCCATACAACACCTATTTCTTTAAGCATTATGCGCTTTCAGACATAGATGAATATACTCTGCAACTAGATAGTTTCTACAGCAAACACGAAATAGATTATAATAGGTATGGAAATTTGGTTTCGCTAGAAACTAATACAGGTGAAAATCCTTCCCTATTTTTCAAACAATTTTTCGACGGAGAAATAGCATACGGACGCACTCCAATGAACGACTTTGTGCTAGTGAAACTTTTCTCTGAAAATGAAGCTGCAGAGAAGCTAAACTACATGGTAAATGATAAAGACAGCGAAGCTAAACTAATCAAAAAGAACGGTTTAGACATTTATCATTTCAACCAAAATGGTTTTGCTGCATCTGTTTTTGGCAAGCAATTCTTACTAAAAGACGAGTATATGCCCATTGTGGGCAACAAACTTATTATTGCTCCAAGCATCAACTTTTTAACCTATATTGCTTCGCGCAACGCCAACACTCAAACTCTGCAATGCGCTCCAAACTTTAGAGATGCAAACAGAACACTTCTGAGCATTGCAAACCTATCTTTTTATGTAAATATTCCTTACGTAATACGTAACGCAAAAGAATTTTTCTCTGCAGATTTCACCTCAGCTATCAAGAAAAACGAAAATCTGTGGAAAAACTTCTCAACATTTTGCCTACAAGCAGAAAACTCACCAAATGGCAACACCTATCAGCACTTTTTCCTTCAATATGATAGGGTTTATAAGAGTGAGGAGTTGGTTAAGAGTGAGGAGTTAGAAGTTAGGAGTGAGGAGTTGGTTGCAGATGTGCAAAACAGTGTAGGGATGCATGGCTCAAGCGTCCGTGAAGAGGGATCGCAAGAAAGCACGTCGACAAACTCAGTGACCGAAACAGAAACTGAAACCATAACCGAACCAAAACAAAATACAACTCCTAACTCCACACTCCTAACTCCTAACTGGAGCATCGCTCTCGATGCTCCAGCTATAATCAACCCACAGATAGTGAAAAATCACTATAATGGTGAGGATGAGATATTTATACAAGACGAAAACAACCAAATTTACCTTATTTCCAATAGCGGCAAGATACTTTGGAAGAAACCTATCGACGGCACTATTATTGGTGGCGTTCACCAAGTGGACATGCTTAAAAACAACAAACTCCAAATGGCTTTCGTTACCGAAAACAAACTTTATATAGTGGATAGAAATGGTAACAATCTGAAAGGTTACCCAAAAACTCTATCTAAAAAAGCCATTGTAGGACTTAGCGTGTTCGACTATGACAAAAATAAGAACTATCGCTTTATGATACCAACAGCAGATGCAGACATTCTGCTTCTGAATATGCAAGGCGAAATGCCTTCAGATTGGAAATATTCTGGTACAAACAATATTACTACTCCACTTCAATACTTTAATATTAAAGGCAAAGACTATATTGTTACTGCCGATGGCGAAAAAGCAATTATCCTAAACCGCCGAGGCGAAAACAGAGTTACTCCAAAAGGCAGCACAAAAGGTATTGAAAATGAGTTCTTTACAGACATATTAGGCAGTCAAGACAGACTTATTGCCGCAGGCGAAAACGGCAAAATCCTATTCATCTACACAAACAATCAAGTGCAAGAGTCTGAAATTAAGAAATTTAACAAAAACTTTGACTTTACTGTTTACAAAGGTAGAATGGGCAACTACTATATGTTCTACGATAATAACGGATTTGAGGCGTACGACAAGGACATGAAAATCTACTTAAGAGACAACTCTATTTCTGGTAGTACAAACCCTGTAATGCTGTCATCTGGCAGTAAACTAGCCACTTACGACACCAAATCAAAACATTGGGTGCTTCACAACTTAGTAAATTATCGCAAAGCATTTGCCCGAGTAAAAGCCGACTCAAACATTGGCTACTTCGGCAAAATCAAACCATACAAAGAAGACTGTTTGGTAGTAATTAATGGAAAAGAAATACAGTTAATTAGAAATTAATTATTACCTTTGTGGGTTGAAATTTAGATTGAAATTTAAATAAACACTATGATAGTATTTTTTAAGACACCAGCCAATACTATTTTGGCAGTAGAAACAGAAGTAAATTTCGGTGCAGAAGACGCAAATAAACTATGTTGGTTATTTGACAATGCAGAAATTCTTAGCGAATCAGAAATTAGTGGTGAATTCATTGGTCCACGCCGTGAAATGATTACTCCATGGAGTACCAATGCTGTAGAAATCACCCAAAACATGGGTTTACAAGGTATCAAACGTATCGAAGAGTATTATGCAAATACTGGAGATAGCAGTTTTGACCCTATGTTGCAACGTAAATATTCTGGTCTTGACCAAGAATTGTTTACCATTAACAAACAACCAGAACCTATCGTTTACATTGAAGACATCGTAGCATACAACCAACAAGAAGGTTTGGCTCTTAATGCTGACGAAATTGCATACTTAAACGGTATTGCTGAAAAATTAGGCAGAAAACTTACAGACAGTGAAGTGTTTGGTTTCTCACAAGTAAACTCAGAACACTGCCGTCACAAAATCTTCAACGGCCTATATGTGATAGACGGAGAAGAAAAAGAACTATCATTATTTAAATTAATCAAGAAAACTTCAGAAGAAAATCCAAACCGCTTAGTATCTGCGTACAAAGATAACGTAGCGTTCAACGAAGGACCAAAAATTCAACAATTCGCTCCAAAAAGCGGTGACAAACCAGATTTCTTCGAAATTACAGAAATAGATTCAGTTATTTCTCTTAAAGCAGAAACTCACAACTTCCCTACTACAGTAGAACCATTCAACGGTGCTGCTACTGGTACTGGTGGTGAAATTCGTGACCGTTTAGGCGGAGGTAAAGCATCTCTTCCTATTGCAGGTACTGCTGTATATATGACTTCTTACCCACGCCTTGAAGCAGGTAAATCTTGGGAAGAAAGCATCAAAGAACGTAATTGGTTATATCAAACTCCAGAACAAATCCTTATCAAAGCATCAAATGGTGCTTCAGATTTCGGTAATAAATTTGGTCAACCACTTATCTGCGGTTCTCTTCTTTGCTTTGAGCATGAAGAAAACGAAAAACAATACGGTTTTGACAAAGTGATTATGCTTGCGGGCGGTGTTGGTTTCGGTACAAAACGCGACGCTCTAAAAGGCGAACCAGAACCAGGAGAAAAAGTAGTAGTAATAGGTGGTGACAACTACCGCATTGGTATGGGTGGTGGTGCCGTATCTTCTGTAGATACAGGTCTTTACGCTAACGCAATTGAGCTAAATGCTGTGCAACGTGCCAACCCAGAAATGCAAAAACGTGCTGCTAACGTAATTAGAACACTAGCAGAAAGCTCAAACAACCCTATCGTTTCTATCCACGACCACGGTGCAGGCGGTCACTTAAACTGCTTGTCAGAACTTGTTGAATCTACTGGTGGTAAGATAGATATGAGCAAACTACCTATTGGCGACCCTACCCTTTCTGCAAAAGAAATCATCGGTAATGAAAGTCAAGAACGTATGGGTCTTCTTATGAAAGAAGAAGATTTAGAACTTGTAAAACGCATTGCAGACCGCGAACGTGCTCCTATGTATGTAGTAGGTGAAACTACTGGCGATATGAACTTTGTGTTTGAACAAGCAGATGGTGAAAAACCTATCAACCTACGTCTTGATTACATGATTGGTAAACCACCAAGAACTGTTATCACCGACAATACTATCAACGAAACATTTGAAAATGCTAACACAAATGCAGATAAGATAGAAGAATATCTTAAAAATGTGCTTAGCATGGAACACGTGGCTTGTAAAGACTGGTTAACAAACAAAGTTGACCGTTCTGTAACAGGTAAAATTGCACGCCAACAATGTGCTGGTGAACTTCAACTTCCACTTAACGACTGTGGTGTTGTTGCTCTTGACTACCAAGGTAAAGAAGGTATCGCAACCTCTATTGGTCACGCACCTATCGCTGCCCTTGCCGATCCAGCAGCTGGTTCTGTTCTTGCTATTGCAGAATCACTTACAAACATTGTTTGGGCACCACTAAACGATGGTATTAAAGGTGTATCACTTTCTGCAAACTGGATGTGGCCTTGTAAAAACGAAGGTGAAGATGCTCGTTTGTACAAAGCAGTAGAAGCATGTAGCGATTTCGCTTGCGAACTTGGCATCAACATCCCAACAGGTAAAGACTCACTTTCAATGACCCAAAAATATGGCGATAAGAAAGTATTCTCTCCTGGTACAGTAATTATCTCTGCAGGTGCAGGTGTAAGCGACGTTAAAAAAGTGGTTTCTCCTGTAATTGTAAACGACAAACGTAGCAACATTTATTATATAGACTTCTCATTCTGCGACCTAGAATTAGGTGGTTCTGTTCTTTACCAAACACTTAATAAAGTAGGTAAAACAGTTCCAACTGTGAAAAACCCAGAATATTTCGCTGACGCATTCAACTGTGTTCAAGAAATGATCAACTGCGGTTGGGTAATGGCAGGTCACGATATTTCAGAAGGTGGTATCATTACTGCCCTACTAGAAATGTGCTTCGCTAATACTAAAGGTGGTTTGAATATCAACTTCAGCGGTCTTGCAGAAAAAGACCTTATAAAACTTCTATTTGCAGAAAACCCTGGTGTATTTATCCAAACAAGAAATCAAGAAGACGTTGAAAAATTCTTGGAAGCAAACGGCATTGGTTTTGCTAAGATTGGTTATCCAATTGAAGAACGTGTAATCAATGTAATAGCAGACCAAGACAAATTTAGCATCAATATCGACGAAATGCGCGACGTATGGTATCGTCCTTCATACCTATTAGACCGCAAACAAAGTGGCGAACAATGTGCTAAAGAACGTTTTGAAAACTATAAAAACCAAGCGTTAGACCTAAATATCCTTTCATCATTCACTGGTCAGCTTTCACAATTTGACCTTAAAACTCCACACAAACCAAGTGGCATCAAGGCTGCTATCATCCGTGAAAAAGGTACCAACGGCGAACGTGAAATGGCATATTCACTATATCTAGCAGGCTTCGACGTGAAAGACGTTCACATGACCGACCTTGCTACTGGTCGTGAAACCCTAGAAGATGTGAACATGATTGTATTCTGCGGTGGTTTCTCAAACTCTGACGTACTAGGTAGTGCAAAAGGTTGGGCAGGTGGCTTCCTTTACAACGAAAAAGCGAAAAAAGCCCTTGACAACTTCTATGCACGTAAAGACACCTTAAGTTTAGGTATCTGTAATGGTTGCCAACTTATGGTTGAACTAAACCTTGTGAACCCAGAACACGAAAAACGTACTCGTATGCTTCACAACAACTCTCATAAGTTTGAATCAAACTTCGTGGGACTAACTATTCCAGAAAACAACTCTGTAATGTTTGGAAGCCTATCTGGTAGCCGTTTAGGTATTTGGGTGGCTCACGGTGAAGGTAAATTCTCACTTCCAATGGGCGAAGAAAATTACAATATCATAGCTAAATATACACACGAAGGCTATCCTGCAAACCCTAACGGTTCAGACTACAACGTGGCAGGTATTTGCTCTGCAGACGGTCGTCACCTAGCTATGATGCCTCACTTGGAACGTGCTATCTTCCCATGGCAATGGGCACACTATCCAGCAGGACGTCAAGACGAAATCACTCCATGGGTGGAAGCATTCGTAAATGCGTTCAATTGGATTAAAGAGAATAAATAGTTAGGAGTTAGGAGTTAGGAGTTAGGAGTTATAACTCTAACAATTATGTTACTAAAATTATTTATAGCATTTTTTAAAATAGGAGCCTTCACCTTTGGTGGAGGCTATGCTATGATACCCATCATTCAACACGAGGTCATCACACGCCGAAGCTGGATTGCCGAGCGTGAGTTTATTGACCTGCTCACCCTTGCCCAGACCGCCCCAGGCCCTATCTCGCTCAATACAGCGGTCTTCGTGGGCTATAAGTGTCGTGGCTTTCTGGGTGCTGTGGCTGCAACATTGGGAGTTATCCTTCCTTCGTTTTTGGTCATCCTTGTCGTGGCGATATTCTTCTCCGAGGTTAGAGATAACGTCTGGGTCGATGCCGCCTTTCGAGGTATGCGTCCCGCTGTTGTAGCACTTATCGTAGCCCCTATAGTAGGCCTTGTTAAGGGTATGCACTGGTCGCTTATGGCCCTTGCAGCAGCTACGGCAGTTGTGGTCTGGTATTTTGCCATATCTCCCGTTTGGTTTCTAATTGGTGGTGCTGTTGCAGGTCTTCTCTGGGCAGCACGTGGAAAGGAGGTGGGTAGATGATGCCTCTTTTGCAACTCTTTGTCAGCTACCTAAAGATAGGCTTCTTTGGCTTTGGTGGAGGTTATGCTATGCTCTCGCTAATCTATAGCGAGGTTGTCGTCTCACACCAGTGGCTCACGAGTGCCGAGTTCTCGGATATCGTTGCCATCTCGCAGATGTCACCAGGCCCAATCGCCATTAACTCAGCAACATATATCGGCTATGAGGTCGCAGGCTTTTGGGGCTCTGTTGTTGCCACCTTTGCGGTGTCGTTGCCAGCATTGACGCTTATGCTGCTGATTACCATATTCTTCCTTCGTCTGCGCGACAATCGCTATGTCAAGGGTGTTGTGGCGGGTATGCGTCCCGTGGTTATCGGTATGATTGCCTCGGCTGCTCTGCTTCTTATCTTCCCCGCAAGCAAGGATGATGGTGCAAGCTTTATCGATGGTTGGAGTTGGATGATATTTGGTGCTACGCTTGTTGCCTCGGCACGAAAAGTAAACCCGATACTACTCATTGTACTATCGGGTATAGCGGGTGTTGTAATATACGCTTTGTAGGTTATATAAAAGTCAGAGTGCTCAAAACAGTCAAAACAAATAGCACAAGAGTAGCTATAGCACAGATAAGAATTAAATTGGCAATACATCCCCAACGTCTCTCTCCATCAGGAAGAGGGTCTGATATAAGGGCGCATATAAGACCTCCTATAGGCGTGAGAAGTAGAGAGAGAATAAATGTCCAACCAAAACCCAATCTGCGACTTGCTCCAAATATACCTACAAGAATAGAGAAGAGCGAGCCTGATAGTACTCCAAATATTATAAGTAATATAGCCATAGCTTTCTTTATCGTTTAAATCTGTAATATGTTCCTAACGGCAACTGCTTGCCTGCGTTATCCTCAAAATATAGCTCGCCACACTCCTCCTGCTTTGGAGCGCCAAAACATTGGCGTACAGCAGTGCGCGCAAGT
>ERZ808048.278-NODE-278-length-10739-cov-6.895048_pt1 | contig 10739 bp, 10 predicted proteins | sample MGYA00380197_ERZ808048 | MGnify/ENA primary metagenome ERZ808048 (study PRJEB31490, sample SAMN06133377) | cow dung metagenome | isolation source: M1 | host: cow | place: China: Chengdu | collected 2015-05 ... | reverse complement strand
TTCATGGCTACGTTCTCAGAACTTACTTCGTTGCAAGAAGTAGAGAGCTGAATCTCGTTGGAGTCGTAGTACATGATGAGGTTGTCGAGCTTGAGGTGACCTGCCATACGACCTGCGCCTTGGCTGATTTCCTCTTGGATACCACCGTCGGAGATGAAAGCATATATGGTAGGGTTGTGAATCTCACCATAACGCGCATTGAACCACTTAGCTGCAATAGCAGCACCCACAGCGAACGTGTGACCTTGACCAAGAGGACCAGAGGTGTTTTCGATGCCACGCTCTACATTGCGCTCTGGGTGACCAGGAGTGACGCTGCCCCATTGACGGAGTTGCTTGAGTTCGTCCATGGTGAAGTGACCTGTCATGCAGAGTTGTGCATAGAGCATAGGTGACATGTGACCAGGATCAAGGAAGAAGCGGTCGCGCGCCTCCCAACATGGGTTCTCTGGATCGTGGATAAGGAACTCAGAGTAAAGCACTTGTACGAAGTCTGCTCCACTCATTGAGCCACCTGGGTGTCCACTCTTGGCCTTCTCGACCATTGCTGCGGCGAGGATACGGATGTTATCTGCCGCTTTTGTCATTAGTTGTTTTGAATTCATGATTGTATCGTTAGTTTATTATATGCGTTGTTAAAATTTATATGCGAGGTAATAGTTGAATCCCCAATTGAAATCCTTGCGGAAACCTAATCCAGGAACGTAGTATGGCATCACTTCTCCTTCTTTGGCATTGCGGGTGAATAGGAGTTTCATACGAATATACCATCCCATCTGAAAACCTTTATAGACTTGCACTTGGCAACCCGCCACAATCTCGCCCCAACAGTCAAAACGTTGCTGGTCGTAGAAGTTCAGTCGCTGTTCTTCCCAATACTCACTATGTAGCTTGACATTCGTAAGGTCATAGTTCTGGTATGCACCACCAAAGCGCAAACCGACCAACATGTTATTCTCCGACGCACCCTTCTTCACTACTGCTAGATCCATTCCTAAGCGACCAAAACCACCTTGCCCTTTGTGCATTCCACCGTCTGCACCACGCTCCGCCAAGGCATATCCTACCTCGAGAGTAGGGTAGAAACGTTTAGCAAGGCGCACATTGATGGCTGCTTCATAACTTTGTATCTTTCCTGCGGAACGTGCCAATTCAAGAACGGAGGTCCCAATATCCAACTTCACGCTCATGCCCTGATATACAGCGGTGTCTGCATACTCTCGTGCGCTCGCGCATAATGCGAGGCAACAGAGGGATACTATGAGCAATAGTTTATTCATGCAGGTAAATACACAGATTGTCTTGTGCAACAGTTTCTACACTCGCATTGATGATACTTACACTATCCACGCGTGGGTCGGTTGACCATGCTGCGGTAATGGTGTGATATACTGCACAACCGCAAGCCAGACTGATAAACTGCTGACGAGGGGTATGCTGAATATAGAATGTATCTATTTGATTGTGATAGAGCATCAGGTAGGCAGTCAGATTGGTGTCAGGTCGCAGTTCTAATCCCATTACTTTAACGCTTTTGTCTTGCATGCCGATGTCGTTACCTATACCTACTACTGCAATGCTATCCCATTGGGTATAGTAAGTTGTGTCACCTGCCGAAGTGATAGAGTCTGCCAATAAGGTGATTTGTACCGCAGTACCTAACTCTTGGTGGCATGCGGTGTCAGGCTCACAAGCAGTTAATAGGGAACAAAGAATAAGGAATAAAGAGCAAAGACGAATATGCTTCGTCTGTCGTAATAGGAACTGATATGTCTTGATTCTTTGCTCTTGGTTCATGACTCACAATAATGTCTTCGCTTCGTTTTTGAGAGCTTGTAATGCAATTTCGTTGGGCGTATCGCCATTGTTGCGATAGGCTGTTATGAGCGTTTTGGCGTAGTCCAACGCACTACTCCCAACTGGCATCTGTTGTGCGATACTATTCACAAAAGCTACTATCTGTTGCTTGGCATTGTCAATCAAACCCCACACCTCGTCACTTACATAAATCTGTTGGCTGAGGTTATGGTCATACTCTTGGCGGATGGTATGCATCAGATGTGCTTGCACTTGCAGGGGGGTCATTTCCGCCAGATTGAGATCAATGAGCATATGCTCTGGCGTAGTACGCTCCAGCAGCAATGACAAGCGCTCATATGCGCGCACACGAATGGGCGAAATCTCTTTTTGTGAAAGTCTTTTCAATTCCCACAGACGCTTTTCTTCCTCGTTTTTATAAAACTTATGCATCACAAACCATGTCGCCAAAAGCACACAAAGGGCAGGAATACAATATCTCAAAATCTCTACCATAATCACAAAGTTATCCAAATTATCGTGCAAAGTTACTGTTTTTTTTGCATATATGCAAGAAAAAACGGTATTTTTGTTTATTTATCGCCTAATTGTATGCTAATCAGTATAGGGTCGTGGTCCGCATAGCGGAACATCGTCTTGTCAAGCCGACGCTTGTAACCACGCGAGTAGAAGTAGTCAGCATTCAGGTGATAGGGGTGCACTGCCTTCACTTGTGCAGCCATTGTTGGAGAAGCAAATGCACGGTCCAGATACCCCGCCTCGCTATGATACACATAGGAATAACCCGTTGAATCATATTGCATGAGTACATCTTCATAACCAGCTTGTACGAGTGTTTGAATAGGCTGCTCTTGGCTATAACAGTTATAGTCACCTACGAGCAGGATATCCTTGTCGCCAAACAACTGCTCTTTCTCAATCTTATCCAGCATCACCAACAGACTATCCACATTCACCATTCTTTTGCTATTCGACGCATCGCCCGTACCCCGCTTCGAACGCAGATGGTTGATATTCAGCACAAAGCGCTCACCGCTCTTAATTTCTTCAAATCCGCACGCCACCATGCGATAGTGGTAGTGACTACTTGGGTCGTGATACCCATATTGTAGGTCGCCATATGGACGCACGCGGTCGGTGCGATAGATATACCCACAGGAGATGGTATCGCCATTGCTCCAGCCCTGCGATACATATGCATAGCGCGCTTTTTTGGCTCTTTCATTCATAGCTCGCACCAACATCTCCGCTGCACTATCGCCCTTTTGTATCTCGCAAATAGCGTAGATATCGGCATTGATATGCGTGAGCGCCTTGCTGATTTTCTCGGTTTGAATAGCTTGTTGCTCTTTGGTGGTCTTGCGATGTGCATAGCCGCCCAAATCGTAGAAATAGTTTTGGATATTGGCTGCACATACCAGCAGACCCTTGGGCATCTTGGGCTTTGGCTCGGGCTTGTTATTTTGGAACTTTGGCGTAGCGCCAGTCACCAGTTTTCCTGGTGCAACCACACGCGCGGTCAGGTTCTTCAATACTGCACCCGTGCGCACTTCATAGTTGCGGATATTGCATGTCAAACTAATGATTTGCGCCCTATTCGCCTGCTTGATAGCCCAATATTCGGTGCTGTCGCCCTCTGCCAAACCCGTGGCACGTTCTTCGGGTACATACAACCGCTCGGGAGCAAGAATCAGCGAGTCATAGTAGTTGCCACACACATAAAGCGGAGTGGTGATTTGCACCATTTTGCCTACGTATGGCTCCCAACCATTGGCAAATGATGCTGGAAATTGCACTTTCTCCACGGCAAATAGCGAGGAGGTGAAAAAGATAGCTAACAATAAAACGATTTTGCGCATGAGACTCTGATTTTACAAATATGCCACAAAGGTACTACTTTTTTGCGAGATATGCAACAATTCTGGCGAATTAGCCTACATTCTTGACTTTTATTTGTGTATATGCATTTTTTGTAGTACTTTTGCACAAAATTTCAGATACACAGATGCGCAAGTTTTTCGTATTTTTGATAGGATTGACCAGTCTGCTGTTTGCGAGTTGCCGTACTCAGCAAGTGGCGCAGCTACCCATTACAGCACAACCTGATACCACCGTGATTCCCACTTTCCCCGCAGAGCTATTCTACGTGTTGGGCGCACGATGGGAAGCTGATACTGCTTTGCAAGACCATACGATAGCCGAGTACATCGAGCAGGAGTTGATACGCCTCTATCCAGAGAAAGCCTATGCAGGATATATCAATCGATTATGTGCATTGACCGACAGATTGTTGGTGTCCTCCCAACGAAAACCGATTTTGTTTAATCCCCACAAACAAGAGGTTAATTTTTCTTCTGCCGCATCGCTGCGTACCGATTTTGCTGCGGCATTAGACTCACTTTCGTTGGCAGAAGAGATGGAGGTACTCGAATTGACGCCTGAAGAGCAGGCGGATTGGAACGCCCTGCAATCCCTCGTACATAGCGAACAGCCCCTTACGCGTGAGGCGTTCGACACGTTGAATCTCGCATTTTTTGAGGAGGAAGATGTGCTATTGACATTGCTTTTGTGGCGCGGTCCAAGGTTGTTCTATCGTGTGCTACAGAGCAAAGCTCGTGCCGAGAAATTGGCGCGCTATTACTATGGCGAAGCTACCAACAATGGCCGTCCTGGCGATGCCTTCAAGCATATTTATGTCAATGTCCTATTGCGAACATATGTCGGTGAATGGCTGTCGTACGCCATCATGGATATTTTTTGGGAATGGAAAAGCCCTAATGCGCCGTGCGATTACTATATGGACTTGCACAACAATATCATTGGTCGCCAAACGCGCTATGATGAGTTCACGACAATCGACACACAATGTACCGACACGCGGCATTGGCTGCAATGGGCGGAACATGTGCAGCATTTCGTGCAAGACTCAGTCAATGGCGACTATCAGGGGTGGAACAAAGAAACACCCACCTTCGTGGTCGAACCTGCTGCCCAAAAAGTGAGCAATACCCAGTACATCTATTGGGATAAATAAGATGGTTTGTTGCAGCATGCCAATCCATTAAAAAAGAGAAACGATAACGAAACACCTTCATTATCGCCTCCAGTGGAGATAGCGGGATTCGAACCCGCGTCCAAACAAGGAACCAATATGCTTTCTACACGCTTATCTTGGCCTTAATTTTCGAGCAATGGCAAGACCCAAGCCACCAACCATTGCCTTATCTGCTGTTATCTCATTCTTGCATCGCAGCCTGCAACAACCAGTCCCGATATTTCCGCACCGCTTAACCCATTCAGCCTCTGGACGTTGGCTTGGAGCGATGTCTCGGTTCAGCACCTTGTGCCGAAACTAGGCGAATCTACTATACTTCGATTACGCAGCGAGAGCTACAGTATTGTTGCCAGTTATAATGGCGAACCCGATTAACGAGCGGTGTTCATGCTCGGCGTGCTTACATACCTGTTCTACCTGCTGTCAAAACCAAATATCCCCTTACAAAACAGATTGCGTCTGCAAAAGTAGTGCTTTTTTGTGACTTACGCAAGAATTTGGTGCAAAAACACCCGTTTATCGTTATTTTTCTCCACTTTTTCGCCTGGATATGCCTTTTCTTACCACTTTCGACGAATAAGACCTCCTAAAAGTGACAGGAGAATATACATCGGATACAACAACTCCAACAGCAGCGCATCCCACCAACCTACACGCTTGTCGCGGCGTTTGATCATACCATATTCAATCGGGAATTTCACCAATACCACCACAGGACATACCAACTGCAACATATTGACCAACAACACAATAGCGCCACACTTGAGTATATCGCCATCCGTGTATTTAGGTGCTTTTCCCGCCCAACGCATGCGCTGTTTCACAAAGGCACACCACGAGGTATGTGGACGAACTATCGCCTCATAGCGAGGGTCATCCATCACTCCTATTTTCAATCCACGACGCTTAAACGATTCCAACAGAAACATATCATCTCCGCTCGGTATCTCTGGGTGCAAATCTGCATACGACTCCAGCCATCTATCGCGTTTGGCTATCAGGTTCGCCCCGCTGCACATCACCGCATGCCCCCGCTTCGCCGTCTCAATAGTCAGTTGCTGAATCGCTGCATACTCCGCTATTTGCAACCGCTCCAACAGCGATGGCTTCTCACGCTCCGACTCCATCCGCAGCGGCAATATCACCAAATCCTCGTCTTTAATTGCCAAACCATAGCCCTTCAGGGCGTCCTCTATACTAGGCAACGCAACATCATCATCTTGCATCCACACATATTCCGTTTGGGCAGCCGTGATGAGCCGATAGAGGGCATGTTTCTTGCCTTTGCCTTCATCGTTAATCCCCCGCTGCGGAATGACAATGCTGATATGTGTATGAGTAGATGCCATTTGTCTGCCCATCAAGTAAGTTAAATGGTAATTCCGTTTGCAAAGGTACAACAAAAAATGCACATACGCAAGCAGGTGAGTATATTTTTACCCAACACTTGCCTATTGTTTGCCCTTTATATGCCACCTACCCACATTGGAACCTCATTGGAACCTGATTGGAATCTCATTGGAACCTCGTCGAATAATTACCGATACTTCAAGCCATAATCACCGAGAGATCATCCGTATAAAAATTACCAATCAAAACCTATTTCCGTTTGGGATTTTTGGGGAACCAACCACGCTCTACGCGCTTCTCCTGCTGGAAGAGTTCGAGGATAGACCAAAAACTAGAGAAAGCAATAACTCCAAGAATCACAGATAGATATATATTGCTTGCAAACAACGAACCAGTAATCATGCCTACGCCCACCAAAGCAAATACCCACCAACATTTGGTGCCGAAATAATACTCGCCCTTAATCACCAAAGGATGAAACAAACCAATACAAAGAAAAGCAACTAAACCGAGAAAAATACCTGAGAAATTCATATTTGATTATTTAGTTAGTAGATCGCTTCGCTGTAGAACGCTCGCGTTGCTCGCTGTAGATCGTTACGCTATCGCTCCACTGTAGTTTCCTAGTAGTCTACAGGGCGTAAGCCCGATCTACCATCTACAGGCGCTCTGCGCCGATCTACAGCCCGAAGGGCGATCTTATTTAATCTTATTTAATGGCAGAACATAAACCCAACATACAAGCGTGGACCCGTAGGATAGACTATGGAGCGTTGCGCAAAAGCCAACATCCAATCCACACGAAGGCAGACATGCACACGGGGAGTGAGGCAAAAATCAATACCCGCATAGGGATTGACATACATGAAACCTTGTTTGTGCAAGACGGCAGACTCTTCGGGCAACCAGTCTTCTTCGCTACCCTCTGCAACCGCTAACGTGTGCATCGCGCCACCGCCTACTGAGCCACCAATAAAAGGCCAAAAACGTTCGCCACGCCAACATGCATCCGCCAACACTCCACCCCAACCCGTACGAACATAACTACCTGATTGCAAGTAGTTTCGTTGATTGGTTAATTGGCTATTCATCGTAGAAACAAAACCCTCGCAGCCCACACGAAGATGTCGTTTAAGGTTGACTCTTAGTGAGCCACCAATACCACCCGTGAGCCCCTGTGAGGAGAGGGATTCGCCCGAAGGAAGAACCGCAGCGGGATTGTCGCCAAACAGATAACCTGCATGCACCATCATGCCGCCACTATAGCCCTGAAAAACAGCCGTAGAGTCCTTGGCTGCAAACGCCCAAAGCGGACAAAAAAGAAGAAAAAGAAGAAAAAGAAGTAGTCTTTGTCGCATAATCCTGAAATTTGCGGCAAAGGTACTAGTTTTGAAATAAAACTGACTTAAATCTACCTTAAGATTAAGGTTCAATACCTACTTTAGTAATTACCCTTGAATTGACAGAGGTTGCTTTTAATAAATTGCTTTATGATATTTTGAGGTTTGTATTGAGCAGATAGTAGTGCGGAGTGAGTGAGTGGTGCGTGCACCACGATTAAGCGACAATCTGCTAGATGCCAATAGAAAGCCAAAAGGTCATAAAAGTGTTTAATGTATACGTCCTTTAATGTTACGAGTAAAACGTGCAATTTTTAAAAGAAACCTCACATTGTCGCCTTAATTGACGATAATTGTCGTAAAAAATAAGTCCTTGATTTTTAAATATTTTTATAGCTCGGTACGAGCGTATTTTTGTTTCAATTACAATCCTCTTATCACGCCAGCGGGATACGAAGCTCATTAACGGTGCCATTTACGTCCAACGACAAAGAGAAGTGATGGCTACCCAAATGAGATTTGATATGGATGATACCCGGATGAGAAACAGGCAAAAGAACTTGCAAAATACCATCCAACATCTGTCGAAGATCCTGCGGCGAGATAGTAATCTCACTCACAAACGGATCAAGGTGCAAACGTGGGGTGAGTTGCTTATTCTGAAAGTCTGCCTCATGATCGGTAATCCACTGAATAGCAAACTCTTGTATATTGAGCGTATGGAGTTGCTGTTTAGGCTGTGAGTGCAAGATAATACCCACATTACGAATGGATTCGATGGGATATTGGTTATCAAAACCCAGTTTGCGGCGGATGGAATGGAGATGGACATCTATCGTGCCTGTATCGTATTGAAATTGCTGTCCCCAGACATGGTTCAAGATATCCTCGCGCGAGCAGATGTGGTCAGCGTTCTGCGCCAAGTATTCAAGCAATCGAAACTCGATATTGGTAACCCGCACAACCTGTGCACGACGCATCACACAATGCGCAGAACTGTCTATGACTATGTCAGCAAAACGATATTTCAACGCCCACATGTCCACAAAATCTTACTATTTTTCTTTCTTATCGGGTTGTCGCTCCACAAACTCACGGGGAGTACACCCCACGATAGAAGTGAAATGTCGCCACGCTGTGGTGCGTGAGCGATAGCCCGCGTCAATAAAGAGTGTTTGGATAGGGGTGTTAGGATCTTTGCGCAATTGCTGACACACATAGTCGATTCGGCGACGATTGAGCATGTCGGACAGGTTGGCAAAGCCAAGCTGCTTGGCTGCTTGCTGAATATAAGTGCGATTGGTACCTACCAGGTGCACGATCTTGTCGCCTGTGAGTTCGGAGTCTTGCCATACAGCAGGGTCATTCATGAGTCGTTGTAGGGCTTGTGCGGCTGCATCGACCGTGTTCTGTGTCGTGTGTGGCAGTTGGTCCCAGGTGTAATAATCACGCACTTTTTCCAGAGGTATATGTAGTCGCTCGTAGTGCTCAAAATAGATAATAACCACGGACAACAACAAGTATAGTATCTCATGCGTGATATACCCCAAATACAACTGCAATCCACGACTAAAGATATAGGATATGCAGAGCATCGTAGTGATTAGAATAAGCACATCATAGTGCTTTCTCGCATGAATTGGCTTTGTATAGATGCGCTGAACGATTAGGCATACGAAATAGGGGATGTAGATACCTAAGAACACTAGCCGAGCTATAATATTAGGCTCTGCGATATGCAAGCGCAGCTCGCTCATACTGCATAGGCTAGTGATCTGACCTTTCATTACAAACAGGAGGACCACTGCGGCGCAAATCATACTGGGTAAAAACAGCAAGAGAATACGCTTGAAGTTTAGCCAATGCGGGTGTAGAAGCTCGATGATATAGCACAGCAGAATGGCAAAGATATAAAATCCTGGAATATTAATCAGCGGATCCAGCAGTTTGTAGGAATTGGGCGCAAACTCCTGATTGGTCACTAAAGCAATCTCCACCGTAGAAGCAATAGCAGATACAACAAAGAACACGAAGATATACTTCCACGAGCGATTCTGTGGCTCGTGGTGTTTTATGTATATAAGGATAGCGGCAGCCAATTGTACAAAGACATGTACGCCCAGTACAATCAGATTGATAATGGATGTCGAATCGTTAAAATGCATACGTCAATATGATTGGGTTGATTGTTTCGTTTGCAAAGGTAGTAATTTATTCTTACATACACAAGAACCAAGCATGTTTCAAAATGATTTTTGTTGAATTTTGCCAAAATGAAACAAAATTTTGAAAAGCTAAAACTCACTTCTGAAGAGGAATGAGTATCTTTGCAGGAGTTTTTGAAATTGTTATAAATAATCGTTTAATAATCTATAAAATCAATCGCTTATGAAAAAGATTTTTACAAAACTATTTCTGCTGGCAACCCTTCTGATGGTTAGTAGCGAACTCTGGGCACAGGATTACTGGTTGGTGCTGAATGATCCCGCTCCAAGGACGATACGCTGGACTGAAGAAAAAACATTTTCCTTTAACTTAGTAGGTCCTGCAGAGTGGATTAGCTTTGAACTAGACTCTTATGGTACAATGGATGTTAATGTTTATGGTTATCAAGAATCCAATCCTACTATTAAAGTACTAATAGCAGAGTATGAGAAAGTTAAGGAAGGCGTGTTTAAATATGACATAAAAGGCCGAGGGTTTTCGCGTATTGAAATAAAAGTGAAAGCTCGTACAGATTCAGCTAAATTGCTCAATGTAATGGCTTCATCACCTTATTATACTTACGAACCTAATTTGGGTAGTGCGGAATATAATTCAGCGGATGCATCTACAAGTTTTACCATTGATTATTACGGCACACCTAACTTTACATATTCATATCTATATGTTGACTGGGACAATGACAAGTTCCCTGTGAAAATTTCTGCTTCTGGCGGAAAAGCTACAGTAACCGTGAAATATCTCCACAACGAAGTAGGAGAACATAAGGCATTTATTATTATTTCCAATGGTGTCTTTAAGCAACCATATAAATTTACTGGCACCACCACCAAAGCCAACCAAACTATCGCTTGGACACCTCCAACAGAAATGACTGTAGGCGATACCCACACACTCTCTGCTACCGCTCCTGGTGGTGCAGTCAGTTATGCTGTAACAGGTGATGCCGTCAC
>ERZ808048.277-NODE-277-length-10763-cov-4.427288_pt1 | contig 10763 bp, 14 predicted proteins | sample MGYA00380197_ERZ808048 | MGnify/ENA primary metagenome ERZ808048 (study PRJEB31490, sample SAMN06133377) | cow dung metagenome | isolation source: M1 | host: cow | place: China: Chengdu | collected 2015-05 ... | reverse complement strand
GTCGAAGTACGGGAGCAATGCCGCTCTTACATCCACAGCCCTCCGGTGACGCCATCTTGCTGACATTTGTCACCTTTCCGTCAATGACATCAAATATCGTATAGTATGCGCAATGACCGAAGTGGTCATCCACGCGTCCGTCTCTTGTTGGTACTGCTATCTTCATATTACTGATTCTTAGTTGCCGTTTCTACTTCCTTACCTGCTGCTACCCAACCTCTGAATCCTGTTCCAAGTTCCAATACCTGATATCCTTTCTCAGCAAGAATACGCGCTGCGTTCTTGCTGCGGTTGCCACTACGGCAATAAAGGGCTACCGGCTTGTCCTTCGGAAGAGTCTTGAGGGCAGTCTCAGTATAGGTATCCTCAAGGACATCTATATTGAAATGCGTGCCCGGAATATAGCCCTCTGCATGCTCTCCAGCGGTACGTACATCCAGCACCACATATGATGTATCGGCCACTGCCTTTGCAAACTCCGTTACATCTACTGTCTTGAACTTATTGGTCTGTCCGAACAGACCGAAGAATGAAAAACTCATTGCTATCGTTATTAGGATTCTCTTTATCATATCATTAACATTATTCTACCGAGACTGAAGCAAAACATGTCAGGATTATGAGAAACCACATAGTACACCTGTTTGGCACTCACCGGCTGCCCGTCCTTACGCAGGTGAAGACGCTGACGGTTTATCATGTCGGCAATCTGCTCACTGCGCATCCCCCTGTTTGAGGTGGCAAGGCAATACACTATGGCTTCTTCTATCTTCATATGACAAAAATACACAATAATATTCATACCTTTGTCTCACTGATAGCAGGATTAATACCCTGTCTACTGTGGTCCTCTCCCTCGGGAGAGGATCAAGTTGCATGCGATACAGCAACAACTTTGCAATACTCGCATATATAAAATTCCGCAAAGCAATTAAGCTAAGCGGAGAAATCAAAACCGCCAGTAAAAAAGCAATATCTCCACTATACAATCAGCTGGCACGATATCCCTAAGTATCTGTCAAATAGACAGCAGACGTCCTACCAGCTTCCACCGGCACCGCCGCCACCGAAACTTCCGCCTCCAAAACCACCGAAACCACCGCCGAAGCCACTGCCGAATGAGGAACCTCCGCCATACGATCTGCCACTGGTAATGATCGGCCCGACATATATAGTTCTGCGTCCTCCACCAGAGTTATGGTCATTGTTATTTCTCTGACCGACAACAATAATAATGCAGAAAATCAGCAATCCTATAACGAACAGAGCGATTATCATCTCAAAAAAGTCATCTTCTTCATCCGCACCACGAGGTTCTGAAATCTCCCCGCTTGCGAGCTTCATCAGTACATCACAAGCTGCTTCTACTCCTGTATAATAATCATTGATTCTGAAATTCGGAATGAGTTCGTTTTCAATTATCCTCTTTGCGTAAGCGTCAGGGATTGCTCCCTCAAGTCCATAGCCTACTGCGATGAATACCTGACCGGCCGAATCATATGTCTTTGGTTTTACAAGCAGCACGATTCCATTATTGAATTGTGCGGAACCCACTCCCCACTCCAGACCGATTCTGGTAGCAAACTCTGATGGATCGTATCCCTCCATATCCTTTACTGTCACGACCACTATCTGGTTTGAAGTGCTGTCATCAAATGCAACCAGGGTATTCTCCAGTGTGGATACCTGCTCAGGGGTGAATACCTTTGCAAGGTCATTGACAAGCCTCTGCGGGTCTGGGCGCGAAGGAATGGCATAGGACACAGCGGCTGCCATAAGACAGACCAGGGTAAGAATATATTTAGAATGAGATTTCATCTGGCAATTCATTTACATCGTCTTCTTTATACGGGAAGAAACTCTTCAACTTCTCACCTGCCAGCAGTGCAGCCTGAGACAAGCCCCCGGTAAAGTCACCATTACGGAAATGGTCAGACATCGTCTGGGCGACATCGTTCCAGAAATTCTCAGGAACGACATCATTGATACCTTTGTCGCCAATAATGGCAAACACCCTGGAATTACATGCCAAATATATCAGAATACCGTTTCTAAGTGCTGTCTTGTGCATTCCAAGCTTTACGAAGACCTCCTCTGCACGCCTGACAGGGTCACCGGCACAATTTGCATCAATATGTATCCTGATTTCACCGGATGTACCTTTTTCCGCACATCTGACTGCAGCAACAACGATTTCCTGCTGCTCTGCTGTCAGAAATTTATCAGCTTTCATATAGGATGCTTTAGAATTCCACCTTAGGTGCGGTCTCCGAACCGGCCTGAGCCTCGAAATAGCCTTTCTTCTCAAAACCGAACACAGATGCGATGATATTGGAAGGGAATCTGCGGATATCTGTGTTATAATCCTTTACAGCCTGATTGAACTTCATACGCTCTGTAGCAATACGGTTCTCGGTTCCTTCAAGCTGAGCCTGAAGATCTCTGAAATTCTCATTTGCCTTCAGATCCGGATAGTTCTCCTGGATAAGAAGCAGTCTTCCGAGAGCAGTTGAGAGCTCACCCTGAGCCTCATTGAACTTCGCGACAGATTCAGAAGTCAGATTCGATGGATCCACAGTGACCTGTGTAGCTTTAGCACGTGCAGCAACTACGTTTTCAAGTGTCTCCGACTCATGAGCAGCATATCCCTTTACCGTCGCTACAAGATTAGGAATCAGGTCTGCCCTTCTCTGGTAGACATTCTCCACCTGAGACCACATAGACTGCGTATTCTCGTCAGCAGAAACAAGCTTATTATATACATTCTTTACCCATGCAAAACTGCCTAAAATCACGACTGCGACAACAATCCAGATAATTGTATTCTTTATCATATCCATAAAAATTTAAAATACCGATAAACAAGCCAAAGTTACAAATTTTTCCAATAAGCCGTCATCATTATCATTTACAGCCGGACTATTTTGTTTATATTTGTGTGTTCAAGATACATCCATGGCAAGACGCAGAAGAGTGATATTCCATATTGACGTCAATTCGGCCTTTCTGAGCTGGACGGCAGTGCAGCTGATGCAGAGCGGGCATCAGGATATCCGTCTTGTCCCGTCTGTCGTCTCCGGAGATCCAAGTGACCGCCGCAGCATCATCACGGCGGCATCCATCCCGGCCAAGAAGATAGGCATCAAGACAGCCGAACCGGTCACGATGGCATTGAGGAAATGCCCTGACCTTGTCGTCGTCAAGGGTGACTGGGACTGGTACCGCAGATGTTCGGAGGAATTCATAGAGATCTGCCGAAAGTACTCTCCCGTCCTGCAGCAGTTCTCCATCGATGAGTGCTTCATAGACATGAGCCTGCGTAACTGGGGCGAAGACCCCGTGGATGTAGCGACACGGCTGAAGGATGAGGTCAAGGCAACACTTGGATTCACGGTCAATGTCGGCATCGGTTCCAACAAGCTTCTGGCCAAGATGGCATCGGAGTTCGAGAAGCCGGACAAGGTGCATACCTTATGGGAAGAAGAAGTGCAGGAGAAGATGTGGCCGCTAGATGTACGCGAGCTGCTGTGGGTGGGCAAGAAGACCGAGGAGAAGCTCAAGATGTACGGAATCCGCACCATCGGAGACCTCGCCTCCAGAAGCGTCGGTTCACTAACCAGGCTGGTGGGGAAAAAGTTCGCATCTCAGCTTCATGAAAACGCGAATGGAAGGGATGACTCCCCTGTCGAGACAGAAGTACCGGAAGCCAAGAGCATCAGCGCGGAAAGGACATTCTCCAACGACATAGGGACTGAGAAGGATGTAGACCGGGCGCTCTTCAATGTGGCATGCATCGTAGCCCACAGAATGCGAAGGGCTGACTTCTATACATCATGCGTATCCGTCTTCATAAAGTACAGGGACTTCTCTGTAGTACAGAGACAGCATCAGGTGGCGCAGCCGACAAACATCACGGCGATCATCCTCAATGAAGCCAGAGCACTGATACGGGACATCTGGGACGGAGAGTCTCCTATCAGGCAGATTGGTCTAGGAGTATCCAAGCTCAGCCATGAGAGCGCCGTGCAGATGTCACTCTTCGAAGACCCGAAGATGGACTTCTACCGGGAGTGGGACCGAAAGTATGATGAGGAGAAGTCTCAGAATGAAGATGCCAGGACTCTTGCATACGAACGAATGAAACAACAATGACATATATATCGGACATGAAGAAGCTCATATTCATTGATGCCTGCATGAGAGCAGGCTCAAGAACCAGACGAATCGCAACCCCTATCATTGCAGAACTTGGCAAGAGGTACTCCGTGGAAACGGTTGACCTGACCAGGAACATATATCCCGTTGCAGACAACTACACTCTCGAGGACAGGAACCAGGGAGTCGTTCCTGCGGAAGATGTGGATCTGGCCAAGAGGATCGCAGCAGCTGACAGGATCGTCATCGCGGCTCCTTTCTGGGAGATGAGCTTCCCAAGCGCTCTGAAGGTCTTCTTTGAGAACATGTCACTCTTAGGAATCACCTTCGACTCCAATGAGAAGGAGTGCTATGGTCTCTGCAAGGCAGAGAAGGTGATGTACATAACATCACGCGGAATGAACATCAGCACCGGAGACCCTCTGGAGCAGGCCACGCCATACATCAAGGCCATCTCATATCTCTGGGGCTGGGGTGAGCTGACAGTGGTGGCGGCGCAGAACATGGACTACAGTTCGGAGAAGGAGATAGAAGAAAGAATTACCAAGGCTATTGAAGAGGGCCTTGAAATCTGCAAGACATTCTGATAATGGGACATTACAACATACATTTCAGCCCTACAGGGGGAACCAAGAAGGTCGCAGACATCATATGCGGCGCATTGGACGGAGAGTTCAATGAGATCGACCTTTGCAGCAATATCGAACAGACATCATTCAGCCAAGATGATATCTGCCTGGTATCCGTTCCATCCTACGGCGGAAGAGTACCAGGGGCAGCGATAAGGATGTTAAAAAATATTACAGGTAACGGGGCCAAGGCAGTACTTAACTGCGTATATGGCAACCGTGCCTGGGAAGACACTCTGACTGAGCTTCAGGACACTCTCGAAGAGCTGGGATTCAGATGTGTCGCAGCGTTAGCTACAGTCGCGGAACATTCCATCTTCCGACAGTTCGCCACCGGCCGTCCGGATGAGAAGGACAGGGCCGAACTCATCGAGATGGCAGGTAAGATCCAGGTAAGACTTAATGGAGACTTCACCGGTCCATTGGTACTGGAAGGAAGCCACGGGACCTATAAGGAGTTCGGCGGTTCGCCGTTAAAACCCTTCGGCAATGAGTCATGCTCCGGCTGCGGGCTGTGCGCAAAGAAGTGCCCGGTAGCAGCCATTGATGCCACGAATCCAAAGGCAACGGATTCTGAAAAGTGCATCAGTTGCATGAGATGCATCAGCATCTGCCCTAAGGGTGCACGAGGAGTGGATCCGGCATTGTTGGCTGCCATCAGTGAGAGGATATCTCCTCATCTTGGCGGTAGAAAGGACAACCACCTATTTCTTTAATCTGCAGAAGTTTATGGACGTCATAATAAGACAGGCGCTCAAGGAGGAAGCATCACAGATTGCGGAACTTTTCATGCTGGCATGGCCGGTGGATGAGATTCTAGAATCAAATGGTCTTACACATGAGCAATTACATGAATCTATCACCATGGTATCCGCAAGTGAGGAGACCATCTACAGCTTTGAAAACACCCTTGTAGCAGAGGTTGATGGCAAGGTCGTAGGGGCTATGTGCGCCTATGACGGAGCAGACTATCAAAGGCTCAAGCAGCCTTTAGTTAACACTCTAGGGCCGGACTGTGGGTTTGCGAAGATGAAAGAGACCGAGGCTGGAGAGTTCTATCTGGATTCAGTAGGAGTACTGCCAGAATTCAGGGGAAGAGGCATCGCCTCAAGGATGATTGAGGCACAGTGCGAACGTGCTGCATCACTTGGTCACAAAGTGGCAGGACTCATTGTCGATATAGATAAACCTCATGTTGAAGCGTTGTACTCTAGACTAGGATTTACATATCTCGATGACAAGGACTTCTTCGGGCACACAATGAAACACATGGTAAGACAACTGGATATGACAGGCAAGTATTACAGACACTTCAAGGGCAACATCTACAAAGTCCTTCACATAGCGAAGCATTCTGAAACCCTCGAGGAGATGGTCGTATATCAGGCGATGTACGGCGAAAGAGGCATATGGGTAAGGCCTAAGGCCATGTTCGAAGAGATCATAGAGAGAGACGGCAGGACATTCAGACGCTTTGAGAAGATTTCCAGAGAGGAGGCTGAAGCCATAATCAGTTCTGACAGGCATGAATAAGACTGAACTCCATATTGAAATCGCGCCAAGCGACCTTTCTTACGCCCCTGCAATTGCCAGATTTCAGGTAGACATGGCAATGGAATCCGAGGGTTATGCATTGGATTACGAACGCACCTTGAAGGGCGTAGAGTCGGTCCTGCAGGATGACACCAAAGGCAGATATGTACTGGCTGTCATTGATGGCAAGCCTGTAGCCTCACTCATGCTTACGCGCGAATGGAGCGACTGGAACTGCTGCTGGTATCTGTGGATCCAGAGCGTGTATGTGTCACCTGATTACCGAAAGAACGGCATCTACAAGGCCATGTATGAGGAAGTCATGAGACTTGCCAAGTCGGAAGGTATATCACAAGTACGACTATATGTAGATAAAGACAATAAAAAAGCTCAGACAGTCTACCAGAAGGTAGGCATGTCTGAGTGTCATTATCTTATGTACGAGGTCGAGGTGTAGTGAGCATCGTATCCCGAATGCCCTGACACAGGTCCTACCAGCTTCCGCCGGCTCCGCCACCACCGAAGCTTCCGCCGCCAAAGCCTCCAAAACCGCCGCCGAAGCCACCACCGAATGAGGAACCACCTCCATACGATCTGCCGCTGGTAATGATCGGGCCTACATATATAGTCCTGCGTCCTCCGCCCGAGCTGTGACCATTGTCATCATTCTGACCTATAGCAATGATAAAGATAAAAATCAGTAATCCGATGAATAGCAGCGTGGCTATAATCTCGAGCAATGCGTCGTCTTCTTCCTCGCCACGAGGTTCCGAGATTTCTCCACTTGCGAGTTTCATCAATACATCACAAGCAGCTTCTACGCCTGCATAATAATCATTGAGTCGGAAATTCGGAATCAGCTCGTTTTCAATGATTCTCTTGGCATATGCATCAGGGATTGCACCTTCGAGTCCATAGCCTACTGCAATGAAAACCTGGCCGGCCGAGTCATATGTCTTCGGCTTTACAAGCAGCACGATTCCATTATTGAACTGGGCAGAGCCCACTCCCCAATCCAGACCTATGCGGGTTGCATACTCTGATGGGTCATACCCTTCCAGATCTTTTACGGTCACAACCACGATCTGGTTTGAAGTGCTGTCGTCAAATGCAACGAGTGTATTCTCAAGTCTGGATACCTGATCAGAGGTAAACACCTGAGCAAGGTCATTGACAAGCCTCTGCGGGTCGGGACGTGACGGGATGGCGTACGACAGGACTGCTGTCATCAGACAGAGCAGGACAAGTATATATTTAGTATGAGATCTCATCTGGCAATTCGTTTATATCGTCCGCCTGATACGGGAAGAAGCTCTTCAACTTTTCTCCGGCAAGCAGTACGGCCTGGGACAATCCTCCTGTAAAGTCACCTTTACGGAAATATTCCGACATAGTCTGGGCTACATCGTTCCAGAAATTCTCCGGGACAACATCATTTATACCCTTGTCTCCGATAATGGCAAAGACTCTGGAATTACACGCCAGATATATCAGAATACCGTTTCTGAGCTTCGTCCTGTGCATTCCGAGCTTTACGAAAACCTCTTCTGCACGTTTTACAGGGTCACCGGTACAATTGGCATCAATATGTATCCTGATCTCTCCGGATGTACCTTTTTCCGCACCTCTGACCGCGGCAACAACAGTTTCCTGCTGCTCCGCGGTCAGAAATTTGTCAGCCTTCATAAAATATGCTTTAGAATTCTACCTTAGGTGCTGTCTCTGCACCAGCCTGAGCCTCAAAATAGCCTTTCTTCTCAAAGCCGAAAGCAGATGCGATGATGTTTGCAGGGAATCTGCGGATATTTGTGTTATAATCCTTTACAGCCTGATTGAACTTCATTCGCTCTGTCGCGATGCGGTTCTCAGTTCCCTCAAGCTGAGCCTGGAGATCTCTGAAATTCTCATTTGCCTTAAGGTCCGGATAGTTCTCCTGGATAAGAAGGAGCCTTCCGAGAGCAGTCGAGAGCTCACCTTGAGCTTCATTGAACTTGGCAACGGACTCGGCAGTAAGGTTCGAAGGGTCCACAGTGACCTGTGTCGCCTTGGCACGTGCTGCAACTACGCTTTCAAGTGTCTCCGACTCATGTGCTGCATATCCCTTGACTGTAGCCACAAGATTAGGAATAAGGTCTGCTCTTCTCTGATAGACATTCTCCACCTGTGACCACATCGACTGCGCGATTTCGTCTGCGGAAACGAGCTTGTTGTATACATTTTTCACCCATGCAAAGCTGCCGAGGATCACAACGGCAACCACAATCCAGATAATTGTCTTCTTTTTCATGTTCATAAAAATTTAAAATACCGATATCTAAATAAATTTTTCCAATACTATGGATTACTTCTGCGGAATTGCGACCTTCTTTCCTGCTGCGACCCAGCCACGGAATCCCGTTCCAAGTTCTACCACCTCATATCCTTTGTCCACAAGAATACGGGCAGCCTTCTTGCTGCGGTTGCCGCTGCGACAATAAAGAGCCACAGGCTTATCCTTAGGAAGGGTTTCCGTAGCCACTTTGGTGTATGTATCCTCAAGGACATCTATATTGAAGTGCGTTCCAGGAATGGATCCTTCAGCATGCTCTGCTGCTGTACGCACATCCAAGAGGACAACAGCGGTATCTGCGATGAACTTCTCGAATTCATTCACATCGACCGTCTTGAACTTGTTGGTCTGTCCGAAGAGACCAAAGAATGAAAATCCCATTATGAGAGTAAGTATTATACGTTTCATATCATCAACATCACCCTACCGGCATTCAAGACGAAGGTGTCTGGATACCGCATAATTACTGCGAAGACCTGTTTAGAAGTCACCGGCTGTCCATCCTTACGCAGATGAAGACGCTGACTGTTTATCATGTCAGCGATCTGTTCGGTACGCATTCCGCCGTTGCGTGTGGCAAGGCAATACAATATGGCTTCCTCAATCTTCATAGTCCAAAGATAAGGAATTTTATGCTCTGCAACACAAATTCAAGTTTTAAACGCAACATTTAGGGTCCAATCGCGTTAGTTTTACAAATATATCATTTGGGGTCGAGAAAGCCAAGCGCTTCCTCGGCCTATTATTTATCTTCTCTTGTATCGCCAATATATCCTCACGGGTAAGTGTATCAAAATCAGTCCCTTTGGGGATATATTGGCGTATCAATCCATTCAGGTTTTCATTCGACCCACGCTCCCAGGAATGATATGGCTTGGCAAAGTAGAACTTTATCCCAAGTTCCTCTGTCACCGTCTCATGACGGGCAAACTGAAGACCATTATCAGCAGTTATTGTCTTTGTCAATCCGGCATCTGCCATTGGCTGCAGGATGTTGATCGCCATGCTGGCTGCCACAGCTGCTGTAGGAACTGAAAGTCTTCTCATCCACACCCTTCCTGTTACTCTTTCATTGATCGTCAAAATATGCTGCCTATGGTTAGCGCCGACAATCGTATCTATCTCAAAATCGCCGAAACGCGAGCGTCTGTCCACGATTTTAGGCCTTTCCGATATATCGACTCTATTAGGTATGATACCTCTTCTTTTCCTTGAAAGGCCTCTCTTATGGTGACGTCTTCCACGATGTCGAAGATGGGTATGAAGGGTGCCGCCCTCCTTCTTGTCTGCCCAGATCCATTGATATAAGGTCTCATGTGATACCATCTCGATTCCATGCTTTTTACAGTATCCGACTATCTGTTCCGGACTCATTTGCAGTTCTTCCAGATAATACCTGGCTTTTTCTTTCATCTCATCCGTGAATTTTCGTGGTCCACGGCGAGATGCATATCTCTTTTTCTGCTTCCGTTCTGCCCTTGAAGCAAAGTAATATGTTCCTTTGTTCCTGACATCGGAATTCCTCTGGAACTCCCTGGTAATCGTGGACTTATGCACATGAAGTATGCGCGCAATCTCACTTTTGTTCATCCCTAGCAAAGAATACATCTGAATTTCGTATCTTTGCCCACGAGTCAAGTGTTTCATCTTTCAACTGATATTTGGCGATTGAGGCTGAAAGTTAGAAATTTTCTTGATTTTCGGGATGGGGGATTTTTTCTCTCATCCCTTTTTCTTTCTATATCAGCTCTTTAACCTATCAGTTGCATTATTTTCTTGAATCCTGCTTTCGCAATGGATTCTCTTGTGCTTTCATTTGGCACATAGGAGGTATAATTTTGCAGATGAAAAGTTGGAGATGTTCCAGTTTTTTTCATTACTTTTGCTTTGTTGACGGAGTGGATCCGTCCGCTTAATAACACTTTAATATTATACATTTATGGCTAAAGAAGAAGTACAGGAAGGTACCGGTATCAATGCTGCGAAACTCAAGGCATTGCAGGCGACGATTGACAAGATTGAGAAGGACTACGGAAAAGGTACGATCATGAAGTTAGGAGATCAGCCAAAATGGGAGGTTTCGGTCATTCCGAGCGGTTCCATTGCACTTGACGCAG
>ERZ808048.276-NODE-276-length-10794-cov-2.948213_pt1 | contig 10794 bp, 10 predicted proteins | sample MGYA00380197_ERZ808048 | MGnify/ENA primary metagenome ERZ808048 (study PRJEB31490, sample SAMN06133377) | cow dung metagenome | isolation source: M1 | host: cow | place: China: Chengdu | collected 2015-05 ... | reverse complement strand
TGAAGGAAGACACAGACAGAATGCTTGTTTCTACAGACCTGATGCTAGAGGGAATACACTTTGACTTAAGTTATTTCCCACTTAAACATTTAGGTTACAAGGCAGCCATGGCAAACTTCTCAGATATTTATGCTATGAATGCATACCCTACCCAACTTACTGTTTCACTTGGGCTTTCTAAACGTTTTTCGATAGAAGACGTAGAAGAATTTTATGCTGGTGTACTACTTGCGTGCCAAAGACATGGTGTGGACCTTGTGGGTGGCGATACATCTAGTTCTCTTACTGGGCTTACAATAAGTCTTACATGCATTGGCATGGCAAAAGAAGACGAAATCACATACAGAAATGGTGCAAAACCAACAGATCTTATCTGTGTATCTGGCAATTTGGGTGCTGCTTATATGGGTCTGCAACTTCTTGAACGTGAAAAAGCAATTTTTGCTCAAAGCAATGATACTAAAATGGAATTCCAACCAGATTTTGCTGGTAAAGAATACATTATTGGTCGCCAACTTAAGCCAGAAGCAAGACGCGACATCATCGATGCTCTTAAAAAAGAAGGTATTAAACCTACTTCTATGATAGACCTTTCTGACGAAATGGTTTCTGATGTGTTCCAAATTTGCAAAGAGAGTGGCGTGGGTTGTAAACTTTTTGAAGAAAAAATTCCTATCGACTACGAAACTGCTAGCATGGCAGAGGAATTTAACATGAATCTTACCACTGCTGCCCTACATGGCGGTGATGACTACGAACTATTATTCACTGTACCTGTTACAATGCACGAAAAAATCAATAATCTGAAAGATGTGAAGGTTATTGGTTATATCACAGACAAAGAAGAAGGCAAAACGCTTCAAACTCGCGACGGCAACTGCTTTGAACTAAAATCTCAAGCATGGCCTAGCGCAAATGAATAAAAGACAACTATGCAACCAATTCAACAAAGCAAAGTATACAACGCAGCAATGTGGTCTGGACTACTACTATCAATATATTTAGTAGTAAGATTCTTTTTCTTGGTAAGTTCAGCCAACAGTTTGTTACTAAATATCCTTACAATTTTCCTTACCATTGGTATTCCTTTTGTGGCATATTATTTAGGCAAAGACTTCAAAAAAAGAAGCGACGAAGAACTAACCTACAGAAATTTCTATTCTCACGGTTTCTTTATGTTCTTTTTTGCTTCATTAATATTGGCACTTGTAGAATATATTTATTACGGATTTATAAATCCAGATTTTATTGGTGCTCAATACGACACACTTGTTCAAAACCTAGAAATTTTAAAACAAACTATGCCAGATGCCTCTTCACTAGAAGAAGTGGTAAATAGTAATCCAATACCTACTGCATCACAAATGGCTATGCAAAATATTTGGATGTATAGTTTCGCTGGCATAATCATCTCATTAATAAACGCTTATATCCTTAATAAAAAACACTAAACAATGGATATTTCTATTATCATACCTCTATACAACGAGGAAGAATCACTAAAAGAACTGCACGCTTGGATAAAAGAAGTGGCAGATAAAAATAATTATTCATACGAAGTAATCTTTGTAGACGACGGAAGCAAAGACTCTTCTTGGAAAGTAATTAGCGAGCTATCTGAAAAGTACCCAGAAGTAAAAGGCATAAAATTCAGACGCAATTATGGCAAATCTCCTGCCCTATACTGCGGTTTTGAGGCAGCACAAGGTGATGTTGTTATTACAATGGATGCCGACCTACAAGATAGCCCAGATGAAATTCCTGTGCTTTACAATAAAATTATGAAAGAAGATTACGACTTGGTTTCTGGTTGGAAAAAGAAACGTTTCGACCCTGTATTTACCAAAAATCTTCCAAGTAAATTGTTCAATGCCACTGCAAGAAAAGTATCTGGAATAAAACTTCACGACTTCAACTGCGGACTAAAAGCCTACAAAAACGAAGTGGTTAAAAACATAGAAGTGTATGGCGAAATGCACCGCTACATTCCATATCTAGCCAAAAATGCTGGTTATGAAAGAATTACAGAAGTAGAAGTTCATCATCAAGCACGCAAATTTGGTGTAAGTAAATTTGGTTTCAACCGTTTTGTTAATGGTTATCTAGACCTTATTTCACTTTGGTTCCTTTCAAAATTTGGTGTTAAACCAATGCATTTCTTCGGACTTGGCGGTAGCCTTATGTTCCTAATTGGTTTCATTGCGGTCTGCATTGTGGGTGGCACTAAACTATACGCTATTTGCAACGAAATGAGAGCCCCACTTGTCACAGATAGTCCATATTTCTATATTGCTATGCTGTTTATGGTTCTAGGCACTCAGTTCTTTATTACAGGTTTCTTGGGCGAACTTATTAGTCGTTCTTCTCAAGAGAGAAACAATTACAAAATTGCTAAAAAACTAAAAGTCTAATATATGGAAATCTTCTTAGAAATTTTAAAATTTACCATTCCTGCAGCATTAGTTATTGTTGTGGTTTGGTTTATGCTAAATAAATTTTTCGCAGCAGAAAATTCTCGTCAGAGATATATGCTTTACAAGCAAATTCAAAAAGACATTCTTCCTATCCGCTTCACAGCATACGAAAGACTTGTTCTTTTCCTTGAAAGAATCACTCCAGACTCACTTGTTATTCGCACACAAGGTGAATGCGCCACTGTTATTCAATATCACAGCTATTTACTTTCAAACATTAGAGCAGAATTTGAACACAACGTGGCTCAACAAGTGTATGTGAGCGACGAAGCATGGACAATGGTGAAAAACGCAAAAGAAAACACTGCTCAACTTATCAATGCTTGTGCTGCACAAGTAGACCCACAAGCACCTGCTATAGAACTTGCAAAAGCTATTCTTGCCATGGCAGAGCAAACACCATCTCTACCTACTACTGTGGGTATCAATTATTTAAAATCTGAATTAAAAACATTTTTCGCATGAAAGTTTTAGATTTAATAAAAGCTAGATATTCTGTTCGCACATTCAACACCAAACCTGTTTCAAAAGAAGATTTGGACTATATCCTTGAGTGCGCACGACTTGCTCCTTCAGCTTGCAACAAACAACCTTGGGAAATAAAAGTAATTCAAGGAGAGGCACTTAAAGAGTTTTCCGCAGTATATAGAAAAGAAGGTTTCAAGGATGCACCAGTTTGCATTGCAGTTTGTGGCAACCACGAACAAGCATGGCACAGAGGCGACAACAAAGATCACTGCGACATAGACATTGCTATAGTTTCAGACCATATTATTATGGCTGCCACAGAACTTGGTCTTGGCACTTGTTGGATTTGCAGTTTCAACACAGATGTGGCAAAAGATTTTCTTAAACTTTCAGAAAACATAGAACCAATAGTGCTTATCCCAATTGGTTACGCAGCCGAACCAAATAGAGAAAAGATTAGAAAACCACTAAAAGAAACCACCACATTCATAGGATGAAAAAAGCATTAGTTTATATAATTTCTATAGTAACACTTGCAACTATTTCGTTTAGTTGCACCTCAGAATGCTATGTTTCAAAGGAATCTAAATTGGGCATTTCTTTCTTAGATTCTGTTTCGTACAAGGCAAAAAACATTACTGGTCTTACTGTTATTGGCGTGGGAAGCGACTCAGTTCTTTACAACAACGCCTCATTATCAGCCATTTATCTTCCTCTACACTCAAACCAAGCCAATACAAATTACAAATTTATATTGCCAACAAGAGTAGAAGGTAAAACCACTCCAGACACTGTACTTTTGCACATAAACCATACTCCAATGCCACAACTTATAAGCGAAGAATGTGGTTGTGCTATGTTTCATATTGTAAATGAGGCAAATCTATTAAACAACACCTACAATTTCAAGTTGGATATTGTTAACCCAAACATAACTAATATTAACAATGACAAAGAAACACCTATTAAGATTCTTCATTAGTTTGATTTTCTGCCTAATAGGTACCTCTGTTTGGGCAGAAGACATTGTAAAAGCTGATTCTATAGACTATGCTTCTGTAGAAAGAAGAAAGCAAGTTTATCAAGGCACATTTGTAAGTTTAGATTTATTCAACCCTGTTGCCGCTTCATGGCGCGACGGCAGATTTGAAAGTTCACTTACATTTGATGTGGATTTGTGGCATAGACTATTCCCTACTGCAGAATTCGGATTTATGATTGCAGATATTAAGCATCAAGATTACAAATATGAAACCTTGGGCGCTTTTGCAAAATTGGGTGCAGATTACAACTTCATCAACTTCAAATCCGACAGAAAATACGACCATAGTTTCTATGCAGGATGTAGATATGGTTACAGTTATACCACATACAGCCTAGTTGATGCCGTAATGGACAACAAATATTGGGGCGAAACTGGCCAATATGCAAACCTAAATCAAGCAGCACATTTTGGTTGGTTTGAAGTAGTTGTAGGCGTACGTGTACAGATTTACAAAAACTTCTTTATGAGTGTTGCAATGCAAGTGAAAACATTCGGACACTTCTACGAAGACTCACCATGCTACCCTACCTACATTGCAGGCTACGGCAAATACGGCGAAGACGTAAACTTCGGACTAAATTACTCCCTATCATATAGGTTCTAAAAAATAAAGAGGCTGCTAAAAATTTTAGTCAGCCTCTTCTCTTTATTTAGGTTTCTTATTTCACCCCTTCGTTTTCAAACACCAACTTTCCGTCTTGTTCATCCACAAGGATTGGTTTTTCCTTGTCGATGGCGCGGGCAATGATTTTGCCAGAGAGTTCGTTTAGTAGTAGGCGTTGAAGAGCACGCTTGATAGGACGAGCACCAAATTGAGGGTCGAAACCTTCAAATGCAATTAGATCTATCGCCTTTGGTGTAAGTTGTAGGTCAATGCCATTATTTTTAAGCATCTTGGCAATGCCTTCCACTTGTAAGCGTACAATTTGCGCAATTTCTGCCTTGGCAAGTGGTGTAAACATAATTAAATCATCAATACGATTCAAAAATTCTGGTTTAATCACTTGTTTTAACAGTTCAAACACACTCTTGCGAGTATCTTCAAGCACTTGCTCTTTGTTGGCATCAGTGATGTTTTCTGTTTTTTCACGAATAAGTTGCGAGCCAAGGTTGGATGTCATAATGATAATGGTATTTTTAAAATCTACCACCCTACCTTTGTTATCTGTAAGACGTCCATCATCTAGCACTTGAAGCAAGATATTGAACACATCTGGGTGAGCCTTTTCTATCTCATCAAACAGCACCACTGAATATGGTTTACGACGAATAGCCTCGGTAAGTTGACCTCCTTCTTCATAACCAATATATCCTGGAGGCGAACCGATAAGACGTGTCACAGAGAATTTTTCTTGATACTCACTCATATCAATACGAGTCATCATATTGTCGTCGTCAAACAAGATTTCTGCCAATGCTTTTGCAAGTTCGGTTTTACCTACCCCTGTGGTACCCAAGAAGATAAACGAACCGATTGGACGTTTTGGGTCTTTAAGCCCTGCACGACTACGACGCACCGCATTTGCCACTGCTTCAATAGCTTCGTCTTGACCAATGACACGTTTGTGTAGTTCGCTTTCTAGATTTAGAAGCTTAGTTTGCTCGCTTTGAGCCATTTTGGTAACAGGAATACCAGTCCAACGACTTACAATATCTGCAATATCATCGCTATCTACCTCTTCTTTTATCATAGGTTTTTCAGCTTGCATAGCTTGCAATTTTTGTTGAGCATCAGCTATTGCCTCTTCTTTTGCCTTAATTTGACCATAACGGATTTCTGCCACTTTGCCATAATCGCCATTGCGCTCTGCCACATCTGCCTCAAATTTTAGGTTTTCAATGTCTATTTTGCTTTGTTGAATTTGGTCAATAAGTGATTTTTCAGATTGCCATTTAGCCTTTTGTGCCTTTTCTTCTTCTTTTAAATTGTCTATCTCTTTAGAAAGTTGAGCCACTTTTTGAGTGTCATTTTCTCTTTTAATAGCCTCACGTTCTATCTCTAATTGCTTGATATTACGTTCCAACTTATCAAGTTCTTCTGGCACAGAATTCATTTGCAGACGCAGCCTAGCTGCAGCCTCATCTATAAGGTCGATTGCTTTATCTGGCAAAAATCTATCAGAAATATAACGGTTTGAAAGTTCCACTGCAGATATAATTGCCTCGTCTTTGATACGCACCTTGTGGTGGTTTTCATAACGTTCTTTTAGCCCACGCAGAATAGAAATGGTGCTCGCCTCATCTGGTTCGTTTACCATTACTATTTGAAAACGACGCTCTAGTGCTTTGTCTTTTTCAAAGTACTTTTGATACTCGTTTAAAGTGGTTGCACCAATACTTCTTAGTTCGCCACGCGCTAGAGCTGGTTTTAGGATATTTGCGGCATCCATAGCACCTTCTCCACCGCCTGCTCCCACAAGAGTGTGAATTTCATCTATAAATAGGATAATCTCACCATCAGACTTAATCACCTCATTTATAACGGCTTTCAGACGTTCCTCAAACTCGCCTTTAAACTTCGCACCTGCAACCAACGCACCCATATCAAGTGAGTATAGTTGTTTAGATTTCAAGTTTTCTGGCACGTCGCCTCGTACTATACGATGTGCTAAGCCTTCGGCAATAGCTGTCTTACCCACCCCTGGTTCACCTATCAAAATTGGGTTGTTTTTGGTACGACGGCTTAAAATTTGAAGCACACGTCTTATCTCCTCATCACGACCAATCACAGGGTCCAACTTGCCATTACGTGCTTTTTCATTTAGGTTCACTGCATATTTGGCAAGTGACTGATAGGTTTCTTCCGCACTTTTTGAAGTGGTTTTACTATTTTGTGTTAGCTCTGCTATGGCACTTTCCAACCCTTTTTCTGTAATGCCAGCATTTTTAAGCATGCTTTGCACTGCATTTCTCTCAGTTAGCAATGCCATAAGAATCATTTCTAGCGGCACAAAACTATTTCCGCCTTTATCAGATAAAGACATGGCTTTAGTTAGCACCTTATTTGTCTCATTACTAAAGAATGGACTTCCCCCTGATACTTTAGGATAGGATTTTATTTGGTTATCTACTACTTGGTGAAGCACTTGTGTATTTACTCCGAGTTTTGCAAATAGGAATTTGCACACACCTTCACCCTCCAATATCACACCTTTCAATAAATGAGGTGTTTCAATGGCTTGATTGCCATTTTCTTGGGCTATCTCAATGGCTTTTTGAATAGCCTCTTGCGATTTGATTGTGAATTTCTCAAAGTTCATAATAAAAATCTCCTTTCACTCATCATAGTTCAAATCCCGTGCCAGTGACAATTCTCTGCCATTTTTGACAAAAAAAGCACCCTTATTTACCTTTACACGAAGAAATAAGTCGTTTTATTTCTCCGCAATGTATATTTTTTATATATTTGTGGAGAAATAAACAATGGTTTTATGGAAAATATAATTGGTAGAAAACAAGAAATTCAAGAGTTGAATGACTTGTATAACAGCAACAAAGCACAGATGGTGGCTGTTTATGGAAGACGTAGAGTTGGCAAGACATTCTTGGTAGATGAGGCCTTGAAGGGCAGAATCACATTTAGACATGCTGGTCTCTCTCCAAACAACGAAGATTCTGGCAAGAAAAATATGTTCAAAAACCAGTTGAAGCACTTTTATCATTCATTGTTAATGCATGGCATGAAAAAGAGTAAACAACCGACATCTTGGTTGGATGCATTCTTTATGCTTGAGCAACATCTGAGCAACATTGATAATGGAGAAAAACAAGTAGTATTTCTCGATGAACTTCCTTGGTTGGATACTCCACGCTCAGGATTCCTAACTGCATTTGAGGCATTTTGGAATACATGGGGTTGTCACCGCAACAACCTTATGGTAATAGTGTGCGGAAGTGCTAACTCATGGATTTTGGATAACCTAATTAATGATACAGGAGGACTTTACGGAAGAACAACCTACGAAATTAAGTTGTCGCCATTTACGCTAAAAGAGACAGAGGATTTCTTACATAGCAAAGAAATCAAGATGTCGCGATATGATATTGCGCAGTGCAATATGATTCTTGGCGGTATTCCATACTACCTTGGATATTTAACCAAGCATAACAGCCTCGCACAGAATATAGACAATTTATTCTTTTCTCAGAAACCAAAATTGCATAACGAGTTTGACCGTCTTTTTGCTTCGGTATTCAAGAATCCCGAAGTGATGAAGAAGATAATTAGACTATTGGCAACACGCCATAGCGGATTTACTAGAAAGGAAATAATTTCCAAACTTGAACTAGCAGAAGGTGGTGACATTAGCACCTTACTTGATGCCTTAATTGCAAGTGATTTTATTGTGAGATATACTCCTTTTGGAAAGACAACAAGAGAAGACCACTACAGATTAATCGATCCGTTCTGCTTATTCTATATTAAATATGTATCTGGAAGAAACGTCATCAACACAAATTTCTGGACTAACAATCAATTGGCTCAAAGTGTTGTCAGTTGGCGAGGTATTGCATTTGAAGATCTTTGCATTAGACACATGCCACAAATCAAGAGTGCACTGGGTATTTCTGGAGTTATAACATCTCAATCAAATTGGATTGTACCTGGTAATGAAGATGAGTCTGGAATGCAGATAGATTTACTTATCAACCGAAATGACAATGTAGTGAATATGTGTGAGATGAAGTTCTACAACGAAGATTTCGTTGTGAGTGGAGATTTTTACAAAAAAATCGCATCCAGAGTCAACAAAATTCACGAAAAACTTCCAAAGAAGTATGCAGTTCACAGCACACTCATAACAACTTACGGGCTTGCTTATAATGAGTATAGCGGGGCTTTTCAACAGGTTATAACCCTTGAGAATTTGTTCTCATAAACTATCAGTAAGTTAGTAATCTGCCTTCCCAATGAGTTAAGATGACTAGCTACCAAGATAGAACTATTTGACAAGTCAAGTAGTTCTATTTTTCATTGTCATGAGTAATATGCAAAAAAGCACCCAGATAAAACATCTGAGTACCATTTGAGATACGGTTTAAATACCGTTTTCAAGGGCAACCGACTATAGTAGTTTCATTTATGTTATCTTGATTTGATTATTTCCAAAACATCCAGTAGATTTTCTCTTTCTAAGTCTACTTTGTAAACAGAATCAGCACAGCCATTTTCTTTTAAGACAGATATTTCAGCATTCATTATGTAATCGTCAAGCCAAATGAATTCTGAACTGAAATCTATTGCATCTGTTTTTAATGCGCCCCACATTGTAGGTTTAACGAATTTCAACTTTTCTATAACTATATCAGTAAAATACTCTGATAAATATTCTATAGTAGGAGTAGTATCTCCTTTGCAATGTGTTGTAAGCCAATAGCAGTCAAAATGCTCAACTATGTATGATATAAACTCTTCTGCATAGTCTGCTGGGTGTGGGTCACGAAGTTTTAATAAAACACCATCTATGTCAATATATAGTTTCATGCATCAACAGCATCATCAAATGATAGTGTATGTATTATGTCATAATATGTAGTCAAATGAGACAAGCCATTAAAGCGTGACAGATAATTATGTGCCTGTTTCTCGCCAATACCAAATCTGCCTGCGAACTCAGCTATCAATGCTATTGTATAGTTTAATCTATTTCTTTCTTCTCTAGACATAACATATATTTTCTTGAACAAATATAAATATTATGTTCCACATCAACAAAATTATTAAATGAAAAAAATCAACCGCACAAAAAAGAGACTCACTTATTGTTAAGCGAGTCTCAAATTATATAATTTTTTACTATTAAACTTACAATTACATCTTTTCTGGGACCTTGATGCCAAGAAGTGACATTGCAGTTTTAATCACTTTAGCAACATTTGCAGAAAGAATTAGACGCATATTTTTAAGGTCTGAGTTTTCTTCTTTTAGGATGCTAAAGTCGTGATAGAATTGGTTATATTCTTTCACTAGATCGTATGTATAGTTGGCAATTAAAGAAGGACTATATTCTTTGCCAGCTTGAGCAACAACCGCAGGGAATGCAGCAAGAGCCTGAATTAGAGACACTTCTTTTTCTTTTAGTTCAATATCTTTGTTTAGTTCTGCTAGAGAAATACCTTGTTCGGCAGCTTTACGAAGCACAGAGCAGATACGAGCGTGAGTATATTGAATGAAAGAACCTGTGTTGCCATTGAAGTCGATAGACTCTTTTGGATTGAAGGTCATGTTTTTGCGAGGGTCAACTTTCAAGATAAAGTATTTAAGACCACCAAGACCAATCATTTCGCAGATAGAAGAAATTTCCTCTTCTGTTAGGCCATCAAGTTTACCAAGTTCTTTAGAAATTTCGGTAGCTGTACCTACCATTTCGTCAACAAGGTCGTCAGCATCTACTACAGTACCTTCACGACTCTTCATTTTACCTTCTGGTAGTTCAACCATACCGTATGAGAAGTGAACTAGGTCTTTACCCCACTCCATACCAAGACGGTCTAGAAGAATAGAAAGTACTTGGAAGTGATAGTTTTGCTCGTTACCTACCACATAAATCATTTTGTCGATTGGGAAATCTGAAAAACGAAGTGTAGCAGTACCAATATCTTGAGTCATATACACAGAAGTACCGTCGGCACGAAGAAGAAGTTTTTGGTCTAGACCTTGGTCTGTCATATCAGCCCAAACAGAGCCGTCCTCTTTTTTGAAGAACAAGCCTTTTTCAAGACCAGAAAGCACTTTTTCTTTACCTACAAGATATGTGTCAGATTCATAATAAATTTTGTCGAAGTCTACACCAAGGCGTTTGTATG
>ERZ808048.275-NODE-275-length-10805-cov-2.841163_pt1 | contig 10805 bp, 9 predicted proteins | sample MGYA00380197_ERZ808048 | MGnify/ENA primary metagenome ERZ808048 (study PRJEB31490, sample SAMN06133377) | cow dung metagenome | isolation source: M1 | host: cow | place: China: Chengdu | collected 2015-05 ... | reverse complement strand
GGCGCACGGGGCGGTCGGCAACATCACTGAACAATTCGGTATCAAAGCAACCTTCAAATGATTGGAGAAGGTCGCCAAGATGTCCTTCATGCGTAGTTACAATATATCCCGAAGCGGTGCGCTCTACGGCGTCAACAACACGGATGTAAGGAGGACAATCAATGTTTTCCCAAATGTTAAGAGCGTCACCCTCTCTGAGTTCTGAAATATTCAGGTAAGTGAGCAACCCTTCATTGATTTCGATGCGTACCGTGTCGGGATCCAAACGCTTGACATTCTCACCACCACCAATATAATCATGGAACTTAAGCGCAAAGGCGCGAGGGTTTTCTTCATAATTTAACTGAACGTCATCAGCATTAGGAATTGAGTCATCAGCACTGGGTGATGGAGTTGGTGCGTCATCATCATCGCTACATGAAGCAAATGCGACTGCTGATGCACACATCAACATTGCAAAGTAAAATTTAGGTTTTAGCATAAATTGATTTGTTAGAGATTTGTAGATTTTATAGATTGTATATACAAATTACTATAGGAGAAAAGTAAAATTAGTAGGGACATAATTAAAATTATGTGGGAGATAATTTTAATTATTTGGGAGATAATTTTGCGTAAGCCTTTTGCTCCACACGCGCTCCCTACCCCAACCTGAGACTTGTGCCTACATCAACTCGTCAACACTCTGCTTCTTCTTCCCTTTAGCTTCGCGCTTTGCCTTCTTGGCTGCTTTCTTTTCAAGATATTCCGACCAGGGAGCAACGTCGGTTGTGATGGTAAACTGATATTCGTTGTACGACTCATCAAGCGTCTTCTTCGCCTTGCCATCAATCAAGCGGGTGGCGGTGTGTGAAGAGGTGCGACTCACACCGTGTTGCTTCATATTGAGTTCAAGCGCATAATCGCCATGAAACGCCTGATGCTTCACCAACTTACCCGATGATGTCTCAACGAGGTCTTTACCATTGTCCTTAAGGAAAGTGAGGAGCGTGTGATAGGTTTCATCACTATAAAATTTTACCGTCACATACGCAGCCTTCTCTTCTTTACCCATCTGCACAACAATGGCGTAATCCTTCTTACTGGGGCGCACATCGTCTTCAGCACTGGCAATGATAGAAAGCACATTAACCGCTGTTTTAAGTCCACTCGTCTTGCGCAATGCCCAAGTGTTAGTTTCCTCGTCATACTTAAAGCGATTTTCCTTAAATGTCTGCTTATCAAAGGTAAGATACTTTGAGTAAGGAACGTCTTGTGCAGAAGCATTAAAAGCGATGCACAAAGTCATCAAAAACAATACGATCTTTTTCATTAACAAACTTTTATACTCTTTTTCTTCCGTCTAAAAATTGACAAAAGAACAGAGGGGCAAAATCACACCCCTTTGTTCTTAAGTCTTAAAAGCAGAACTTGCGTTTAACGATTATTCACCGTAAACCTTGGTTGTCTGCTTTACTACGATACCCCAGAAGTAGCTCTTGGTGTAAGAATCTACGTGAGAGATCTTAGTGATACCAGCCTGCTTAGCAGCCTTATCAATACCGTTTTCTTCGCCCTTAGAACTCCAAGTGCCCAAGTAGATAGTGCTTTCAGCAACACCACACTTTGTGCCGAAGGGGTTTGTTGTAACTGCAACAGGATTTGACACTGTTGCACAGCTTGTTACCATTGCGCATGCAAGTACTGCAGCTGCAGCTTTGAATGTACGCTTCATAATTAAAATGAGTTTAAGTTGTTAATAAAAGTGTTGATATAAACATGGGGGAATCCCCTTTGTTTTCATAAAATAGTATGTGATTCCTAAATAGCGTTAACATTACTCTGCACGAGTGATTACAAACTCAACGCTATAATAATCAAAGGCCTCCGTAAACGCCTTCTTGTAGTTATCCAATGCTTCGCCTGTTACTTCAGGAGCCACACCGCCTTCATACAACATGAGTGCATAACCGATAAACATTTCAGCGACGTCTTCTTTATCAAACACAAAGAATGCTGTATTCTTGTCGTTGCTCTGAAACACCTTAAATGTGGATTCAATGTCATGCTGAGCAGTTTCACCACTAACGGTCAGATTCAACCCATCGATTGCATAATTCTTAGTCATGGGAACTTCCGCATCACCCTTCAATACATCGTAGGTAAATGTGCCATCAGTCTTAAATTCAACATTACGGAAATAGCGCTGAGCGGCATATTTGATAAACTCACCGCTGAGTTGTGAAGTCTGCATGATTGTAGGAGGCACTACTTCTCCGTTTATTGTACCACCAGGAATCACAATTTCATCCTTCACGGGTTTTGCGCTAAACGTTATGTTAGAGTAATTCCAATTACCCACCAAATTGGTTTCATCAGCCAATCTTGAATAGGTGTAGACACTATAAGTTGTGTTTACCGTAAGTGTGTTGTCACTAATAGTGAAAGTTCCAGAAACCTGATTGCCATCTTCAAAAGAGATGTTCAAATTATTACCATTAACCGTAAGGGCACCCGAAATCTCTTCATAAGAGGCATAGTTGTAAACACGATAAGCAACAACACTATTGTCATCGTTAATAATCAAAAGTTCTCTGAGCGTTTCTGATTTACTATACCATCTACCCTTCAAACTTACGGGCGGAGCAGTGTTGTCATCATCAGAATCACATGCAACGAAACAGACACTCATAAGGATGGCCATCATCGCCATCACGAACATTTTCAAATTTTTCATATTACTATTTTTTATTAAGTGGATTGATGTGCGCTAGTGTTGTTTATTACCAAATTGTAATGCGCTTGTCTGCGGGCAAATAGAGGGCATCGCCTTCCTTCACATTATAAAGGTCATACCACGCATCCATGTGTTGCACCATACCGTTCACGCGCACCATGTTTACAGAATGTTCATCCACCAATTGTTCTTGGAACTCTTCTTCTGTATATTCCACGCGGTAACGATAAGCATAGTGCTCGAAGAATGCGCGCTGCTGTGCTTTCAACGCTTCACCCGTTACACCTTGCTTCGTGAGGTAAGCAGTAAGCGCGTCAAAGGCAAGGTTCAAACCGCCTTGTGACTTCACCTTATCGAATCACAAATAAACGCAAGGTGCTTTATCATTTTTTTACAAAATTACTCTGAGAAATTTATACTTAAAAGTTCCGTCATCCTACATTTTGTTTAATATCAACATAAAATTGTGTGTAAAATGCGAAATGTAAATCAAAATGTAAACAGCATTTGCGTGGCGTTCTACATGAAATTTACATAAATTTGCATCTGTTAATATACAGAATAAACCCAGGTATTTTATCTCGTTTAACCACTCAAGGGAGGTGCTAACAGAAACATTTGTCTCCTCCATACACAAAATTGCACTAAAAAAAATGAGCAGGAACATACCTTTTCCCCACCACTTGCATTGGAGCAGGAGAATGCTTCTTTGCCTATCATTAACATGGGCGTGTTGCACTTGTTTGGCAAATGAAGTTCTCTACCAGCAAGCAAGGAGTTTGCAACGTGAGGGTAAGTTTGACGAGGCGATTGAAACATTTCAAAAGGTCTTATCATTCCCCGTAGAGGAGGAGAATTTGAACACCCAACAACAGGTAATTTACACCGAAGCGTTGATGCAACTGATGAACACCTACCAAAGCAAGGGTGCTCCTGAAGCGTGTGTCATTGCCCTGCAGGAAGTGTTTAAGACATCACCTGTTTTACAACACCAATGCTTGAGAGATTACCACTCTGTGTTGGGGTACGCTTTGTCGCGCACAGAAAACATGAAGGAGGCGGAAGAGACCATGCTCAAAGCCCTAACCCTCCCCCTTAACCAAGCAACTCCCGAACGCTATTTCCGCGATTATGCGTATGCGGCGGCGGTGTTTTATAGCAATCCGAACTATCAGAATGAAGTTATCAACTGGTGCGAAGAGGCGTTGCGCCAAGCTGATTTGTGTGAGAAGACTTCGGGTAAGCAATGGGTAACAACCTTGCTGGGAGCGCTCTACAAGCAAAACGGACATCTCAACAAAGCCTTAACCCTCTTTCAACAAAGCAAAGAGGAAGCCGAAGGCAAGGGAGACAAACTGGGAGTGCTCAATAGTCTTCACGCATTGATTGACCTTTTCTTGTATTGGAATGTCCCTGAATATGCCAACTCGTATGCTTCTGAAGCGCTTTGCGTAGAGAATACCATGACCACGAAAAACCCCATGGTATCAACACAAACATATGTTAATAAGGGGTGGGTGATGCTTCAATTGGGCGAAATAGATTCTGTATCGGTATATACCGAACGAGCACGACAACTTTGCCAATCCCTACCCTACAATAGCGGCATGGTAGATGTCAATTTATTGCATGGCACGCACTTAACCGAACTCGGGGGCGAAAATCTCTCAACAGGTATCCGAGGATTACAGGAAGTTGTCCGTCAGGGCACTTCCTTGACTCGTGCAAAGGCTTACCACCAATTAGCACAGACTTATTTGAAGAACGGGGATTTGAGGTTAGCAGAACCCATGTTGGATAGTTTATTCGTATTGCTCACCCCTGGCGACGCAGCCACCTATATCCGCATCGACTACCAACCGATTCTTAACCATTATATTAAAAACAAGAATTATAAGAAGGTTGAGCAATACACACAACTGATGCTTCAGGAGCGCCACGTATTTAAGGAAAAGAAGCTGAACCTCAACATCATTAGGAGCATCGTTAATTTACAAGTTGAGCAAGAACAACAAGAGTTAAAACTCGTTCAGCTCCAACAAACGAACCAACTGCTTCTATTCCTATGCTGCCTTGCCGTTACTATAATCATCATTGCGGTTATAGCGGTGCTCTTCATAAAACAACGCAAACAGCATGTCATACAAATGAAGCAAGCGGATGAAAAATTATCTTCGCTGGTAGAGCAACTCAAGCAATCGAACGCTGAGAAGGAAATCAGAGCGCAAGAAATCAAGGACCTCCTTGACGACAAAGACAAACGTCAAGAACTTGAAACCCTCACCCCTACCGTACTTCAAACGGATGGTGAATCCAAGTTCCGCCAATGCTTCGAAATTCTCTACCCGCTCTTTCTTCCCCGCCTCCGCGAAAAAGTTCCCTCCATCACGCGCCGTGAAGAGCTTCTCTCCATGCTTATCGTTCTCAAACAAGACAACAAGCAAATTTCTGAACTCCTGGCGATTGCCCCACGAAGCGTACTCATGCTTCGCCACCGCTTCCGCCAAAAGATTGGAATGACCACCGAATTATCATTGGAGGATTTTATCACCGATACATTGAAATATGAATCCACAGGTAATTACCAGGACACCATCGAATAAGTGTCTTGAGGTCATGATGAACCGCTAAAACGTTACATACAAGTGCGCGAAATTGGAAACTTTTTACTCAATAACACAGAGAAAGTGGCGAATTCATCAGTTGCACTTGGATGGAAGCAAACCTTCATTTTTAGCACTACACATCTCAATCGTAGATTTTAGCGCGTTACAAGGCATATATTTTTTAACGATGGTTAACTTCTTATAGATTTTATCTTTGCCATCTTAAAAAAAAACTCTAATTTTGCCGAAAATATGAACTAACAGCCCTTGGGCATTTATCAAAATTTCCAACGTTACAAAATGGAACATTCAAAAGAACTCATGAACCGCGTAGCCGACAATATCAGAGTGTTGGCGGTATCAATGGTAGAAAAGGCAAAGTCTGGTCACCCTGGTGGTGCTATGGGTGGAGCCGATTTCATCAATGTTCTTTACTCTGAGTTTCTCACTTTCGACCCCGAGTGCCCCACTTGGGAATGTCGCGACCGCTTCTTCCTCGACCCCGGTCACATGTCGCCCATGCTCTACGCACAGTTGGCGATGATTGGCAACTTCTCAATCGATGAATTGAAGAGTTTCCGTCAATGGGGTTCTCCCACTCCTGGTCACCCTGAAAAGAACTTCAGCAGAGGTATTGAAAACACCAGCGGTCCCTTGGGTCAAGGTCATACGTATGCCGTAGGTGCTGCTATTGCCGCTAAGGCGCTTTATGCACGCACGGGCAACCCCGGATTTAAGAAGGAAAAGATTTACGCTTACATCTCTGACGGTGGCGTTCAGGAAGAAGTGAGCCAGGGCGCAGGTCGTGTAGCAGGTCACTTAGGTTTGGACAACCTCATCATGTTCTTTGACGCTAACGACATCCAGCTTTCAACACCCACCGCTGACGTAATCACGGAAGACACAGGTGCTAAGTACAAGGCTTGGGGTTGGAACGTACTCGAAATTGACGGTAATGATGCCGACCAAATTCGTGCTGCGCTCAAGGCCGCTAACGAAGAAGAAAAGCGCCCCACCCTCATTATCGGTCATTGCGTAATGGGTAAGGGTGCTCGCAAGGCAGACAATAGTTCATACGAATGCAATTGCGCTACTCACGGTGCTCCCCTCGGTGGCGACGCATATGTAAATACAGTTAAGAATCTCGGCGCTGATCCCGCAGATCCCTTCCACATTTGGGAAGAATCAGCAGCACTCTATGCCGCACGCAAGGAAGAGTTGAAGCAAATCGTTGCTGCGCGTCGTGCTGAAGAGCAAGCATGGGCTTCTGCAAATGCTGAAAAGGCGGCAGAACTCAAGGATTGGTTTGCCGGCAAACTCCCCGAACTCCCCTGGGGCGAAATCGAGCAGGCAAAGAATGCACCCACACGTAATGCTTCTGCCACTTGCTTGAGCATGCTCTCAAAGCATGTGAAGAACATGATCGTGTCAAGTGCTGACCTCTGCAACTCTGATAAGACTGACGGTTTCTTGAAGCATACAACGGTTATCACACGCGACAACTTCGCAGGTGGTTTCTTCCAAGCAGGTGTGTCAGAATTGACAATGGCTTGCGTATGTATCGGTATGACCCTCCACGGCGGTATCATCACGGCTATGGGTACGTTCTTCGTATTCTCTGACTACATGAAGCCAGCTATCCGTATGGCAGCCCTCATGGAACTCCCCGTGAAGTTCGTATGGAGTCACGATGCCTTCCGCGTAGGTGAAGACGGTCCTACTCACGAACCCGTTGAACAGGAAGCACAAATCCGCCTCATGGAAAAACTCCGCAATCATAGCGGTTTGGATTCAGTACGCGTATTCCGTCCTTGCGATGGTCACGCAACAACAGAATGCTGGCGCATTGCGATGGAAAACATGAGCACTCCTACTGCACTCATTTTCAGCCGTCAGAATGTCAACGACCTTCCCGCAACTACCGATTACTCTCAGGTGCGCTTCGGTGCTTACAACGTAGTTGAAGCTGAAAATCCCGACGTAATCCTCGTAGGTAGCGGTTCTGAAGTTTCTACTTTGGCAGAAGCATCTTACCTCTTGAAGGAAGACGGTATCACCGCTCGCGTAGTAAGTTGCCCCAGTGAAGGTCTCTTCCGCCGTCAGAGCAAGGAATATCAAGAACAGATTCTCCCCTCAGACAAGAAGATTTTCGCCCTCACCGCTGGTCTCCCCGTGACATTCCAAGGTCTTGTGGGCGCACAGGGTAAGGTTTACGGTCTTGAAAGCTTCGGTTTCTCAGCTCCCTTCAAGGTGCTCGACGAAAAGTTAGGTTTCACACCCGCAAACATGCGCGAAGAGATTAAGAAATTCTTGGCAGAATAATCCTCGGACTTCTGAACATCAGAACTTCAAAACCTCTGAACCTCTGAACCTCTGAACCTCAGAACTTCAGAACCTCAAAACCTCAAAACCTTAGAGAATATGACTACAATTATTGGACTTGCAAGTGACCATGCGGGTTTCGAACTCAAGCAATACGTAAAGCAATATCTTGACGCTAAGGGCATTGCTTATAAGGATTACGGTACGGATAGCGAAGCATCATGCGACTATCCCGACTTTGCTCACGCCCTTGCCAATGGCATGAAGGCCGGTGAAGTAAGCAAGGGTATTGCCATCTGTGGTAGCGGTGAAGGTATCTCTATGACGCTCAACAAGCACGCTCACGTGCGCGCCGCCCTTGTGTGGATTCCCGAAATCGCTCACATGACACGCCTCCACAACGATGCCAACGTGCTCGTGATGCCCGGTCGCTACATCGATACGGACACCGCAAAGGAAATTATGGACGAATTCTTGAACACAGAATTTGAAGGTGGACGTCACATCAACCGCATAAATAAGATACCTATAGCGCAATAAAAAGTACTTTTTGAGGTCCAAATAGCGTAGTTCGTTGAAAACTAAAAAAATAATCTGCAAAAGATTTCTTGTTATCAAGTAAAAAGTATAATTTTGCACTCGCTTAAACCAAACAAGCACTAGACTATAACAAACTATAAAAGAATAAACTAAGATGACTAAAGCAGACATCGTAAGCGATATCCAGCAAAAGACTGGTATCGACAAAGCTACAATCCTCACTACAGTTGAAGCTTTCATGGCAAGCGTAAAGGGTTCGCTCGCAGAAGGAGAAAACGTATATCTCCGCGGTTTCGGTAGCTTCATTTTGAAGAAGCGCGCTCAGAAGACAGCTCGTAACATCTCTAAGAATACGACTATCATCATCCCCGAGCACAACATCCCCGCATTCAAGCCCGCGAAGACTTTCATGGAGGATATTAAGTAATAAGGAATATATTCACTCATTTTAACTACTACTACTATGCCTAACGGAAAGAAGAAAAAAAGACACAAAATGTCTACTCACAAGCGTAAAAAAAGATTACGCAAGAACAGACATAAGAGCAAGTAAACATTTGCTTGTCTAAGGATTTAAGAACAAACTTGATAATCTCTACAGGTGTTCAGGTTTGTTCTTACTTGTATTAAATGATAGGCGCTTCACAAAGGGGATACCGCGGTGACATTTATAGTTTCTATAGATTATATAGTATCTATAGTATCTATAACCTCTATTACTTCTATAGCCTCTATAAAATATATCCCTCTCCCCCTCTCAAGCCGCCAATCAATAAACCTAACGACACACAATGAAAAGCGAAGTTATTGTGGATGTCCAACCGAAAGAAATTTCTATCGCCCTTCTTGAAGACCAAAAACTCGTGGAATTCCAACAAGAGGGTCGCGAAGAGAATTTTGCCGTTGGAAACATCTACCTGGCGAAGGTTCGAAAAATCATGCCAGGACTCAATGCATGCTTCGTGAATGTGGGACACGAGAAAGATGCCTTTCTCCATTATCTCGACCTTGGAACACACTACCGAGCGCTTGAAAAATTTACAGACATCCTGCGCGCTGGGAAGCACAATCCTCAAATCTCACGCATCCAAGCTGGTCCTCTTCTCGAAAAGGAAGGTCAAATCCAAGACCACCTCAAGCAGGGACAAGAAATCTTGGTGCAAGTGGTCAAAGAACCCATCAACACAAAAGGTCCTCGCCTCACGTGCGAACTCTCTTTTGCTGGACGCTACTTGGTGCTTATTCCCTTTGCCGACAAAATCAATGTCTCTACAAAAATCAAGAACGATAGTGAACGCGCACGCCTCAAACAATTGATGCACTCCATCAAACCCAAGAACTTTAGTGTCATCATCCGCACCGTTGCTGAAGGCAAACGCGTTGACGAACTCGAACAAGAATTAAAAGTATTGCTGAAGCGCTGGGAAGATACCGTAGCGCGCGCACGTCAAGCACAGCAATGCCCCGCATGCGTATTTGAAGAAACAAGTCGCACCGTCGGAATGATTCGCGACCTCTTTAACCCCTCCTACGAAAACATCATCATCAACGATGAGCATGTCTATAACGAGGTTAAAGATTACGTGACGCTCATTTCTCCCGAAAGTGCCGGCATCGTGAAGAAGTACACTGGTCAGGTGCCCATCTTTGACAATTATTCAGTCACCAAACAAATCAAATCATCTCTGGGCAGAACCGTCACCTACAAGCACGGCGCCTATATGATTATTGAGCAAACCGAAGCCCTACATGTTGTAGACATCAATAGTGGCAACCGCTCAAAGTCCCCTGACGGACAAGAAGCGAATGCCTTAGATGTCAACCTTGGAGCTGCCGACGAATTGGCACGCCAATTACGTTTGCGCGATATGGGCGGTATTATTGTGGTGGACTTCATTGACATGGCATTGGCAGAAAATCGCCAAAAACTCTACGAGCGCATGTGCGAAAACATGCAACACGACAGAGCGAAGCATAACATCCTGCCACTCTCAAAGTTCGGGCTTATGCAAATCACCCGACAACGCGTACGCCCCGCCATGAATATCAATGTCGAAGAAGAGTGTCCTACGTGTGGTGGAACAGGTAAAATCAAAGCAAGTCTCCTTTTTGTCGATATGATTGAAAACAAAATCGACATGATGGTCAACCGCTTAAAAATAAAGAAGTTCTACCTCCACATTCATCCATTTGTAGAAGCATACATCAACAAAGGATTCCTTTCTCGTAAATTGCTTTGGAAGTTGAAATACGGTTTCGGAGTGCACCTCATTCCCAACCAACAACTCTCCTTCCTCGAATACAAATTTTACGACAAGGATAAACAAGAAATTGACATGAAGGAAGAGAATGAAATGAACTAACATTTCCCCCACCATTCTTCTTAAACTCATAAAATTAAGGTGTCGCGCCATGCAGACGCGACACCTTTTTTTGTTTTATATTGCTGTCCGGTAAAATTTGTCTCTTTATTTTAGAGAACACGAATTGCACGAATAACACGAACCGAAGGTCGCGCAAGTCAATCCTTGCGGGGTGTTATCTTTGCTTATCGCATACGAATTGCACGAATACCATCCGGATGGCATTCGTGTTATTCGCCTCTGATTAAGAAATATTCA
>ERZ808048.274-NODE-274-length-10900-cov-3.828144_pt1 | contig 10900 bp, 4 predicted proteins | sample MGYA00380197_ERZ808048 | MGnify/ENA primary metagenome ERZ808048 (study PRJEB31490, sample SAMN06133377) | cow dung metagenome | isolation source: M1 | host: cow | place: China: Chengdu | collected 2015-05 ... | reverse complement strand
AGCACCACAAATACAGTAAGCATACCAATACCCATAAGGGTTAACGCCTCCACGAATTTGTCCCAATTTGACAATTCAACTACAGGAGCTGCTTGTAATAAAATAAAGTTCATATTATTAAAAGTTTAGTTGTTTCTCCGAAATATATTCCTGCATATTCATAAATTTTGCATAATTATGCATAAATACTGTATAAAAATGCAAATTTGAGACAAAGATAGTAATTTTTAACGAAAAAAATGCAATTTTTTTCGTTAAAAAGTAAAATCAATACTATCTAGTAAGAAGGATTTTGGCACTAATACCCACCTCTGAGTTAAGTGTTGGGTATGAGGTGGAAACCACAGGAGTGCGCATTTGCAGGTCGTAGAATAGAGAGAAGTTGATGCGCTCGCTGAATACGTAGTTTGCGGCAAACTTGAATGTAGTTACAAGGTCACCAGCGGTGGCTTGTGATTGGTTAAGTTCTATTTTGCGCACAAGGGTTTTGGCATCCTTAATAGAGAAATCGGCGCGAAGTGTAAGGTCGTTTTTCACTTGCTTAGAAGACTTCGCTGTTTTCATATTGAACTTAAGGTCGCTAAACTTATAGCCGATACCTACAACATACTCGTTGTTTGAAGATTCTACTATTTGGTTACTTGCAAGGTTTAGACCCATGTTTCTGCCACGGCGCCATTCTGCCTTGAAGGTAAGACTATTTTTAAGGTTCATATCAAGACCAACAAGTGGGCTGAACTGTTCGTTGATAGAAACAGCACCAAGAGAATAACGGCTAGATGGAAGTAAACCACCAGAAAGCACATCTTCTACATAACCAAAGTCGTCACCATTTACAGAGGTAAATGTTTGGTCTGAAGAGAATGAACCAATTTGATATTTACAGGTATAACCGTGAGTAATGTTTACACTTCTGAAGTGCTCTTTCACCCAAGGAATTCTATTTAAGGCAGTAATGGTCACTTGCCAGTTTGGAAGGAATGACCAGAACTTAGGCACAGATTTGGTATCCACTTTGTTCACATCTCTACCAGCATATGCCGCAAGGAAGGCAGGCACAAGCACGTCGTCTGAGTTAAGTGAGTAACCAGTTGTTGGATTGTTTTGATTTTCAAGTCTGCTCTTAATTACATTTCTGTAAGCAAGGAAGTTGTTGAATAAGTCGTCGGTAAACACGCCACCACGCACACTTGTAAATGCAGTACCAATGGCCACATAACTCATAGATAGGCTACCATCAAGGTTTGTTAGACCGCTTGCGTTAGAGAACTGAACACTACGATTGTTTACATATTGGCGGTCTGCTTGCACATTAATCTTAATGCCAGGGAATGGCTCAACAAGGGCGTTTGCCTTGAATGTTTCGGTATGTACAAACTGAGCAGGGTTGTATACTGCATCTGTAGTAAGTAGCCAGCCACTTGAAAGCGCCTTGTCTAAAATGTCATCTTCTTGAATACCCATTACAAAGGCAAATGTAGGAGCTGTCTTGTCGTTGAACGAACTCATACCCAAACCTTGCACAGAAGGAAGATAACCAGGAAGTGTGGTTCCGTCTGTTTGAGAGTAGTTGAAAGAAACATTTCTAATAAGCATAGCAATACGTGCCAACACATCGGTAAACACCATATTGGCAGGTTGAGGGCCACCAGAAATCACGGTAAGTTCCACCTCAGCTCCTTTGGTTGCAATCACCTTGATGCTGTTGGCATCCACCACTTTGTGTTTCAATGTAATTGCTTTGCCATCGGCTTTTGCCTTAATTCTCACCTTCTTGTCATTCAAACGGTGACGCACCACCACTGTGTCGCCAGCTTGAAGTTTAAGTTTTTGGTTGTATTCTTTTTGTTTCTTTTGTTTAGGAGCATTGGTTGAACCATACTTTTTGTTTACGTCTTTCAAATAGTCAGACTTATTGTAAAGAGATTCAAAATTGAACTTACCATCTGCTTGCAGAGTACCTTTGCTTATAGCAGTGTTGGCAATAATGTCTGTGCCAGAAAGCCATTGGTAATTACCATCATATTTAATATTACCTTGAATCCAGTTTAATGCTGGGAACTTGTTGAATGGCACATTCCAAGACGCGGTCACACGTTGGTTATAGTCTTGAGGCGAACCAAGATGTGAAAGACTATTCCAAACTGAGTCTTTCCACATTTCGTATTCGTCTGGATAAAGCTCACTATTTACCCCACCGTCATTTTCGGTGATAAGAGAATTGTTACTTGAAGTGAAAGTAAGTTTTATGTTTTTGGTAATATCCCAAGCAAAGTCAAACTCATTGCTCCACATAAAGTCTTTTGCAAATGTTGGGTCCATCTTTTGGTCTGGATTTTCAAAATCTCTCACTTGTTGCTCATAGTAGTTTCTCACAAAATTTGTTTTGAAAGAAATCAATTTTGGAGCATAGTAGAAACCAAAATCTGTAAGCCAACGCATATTCTTATTGTTTTGAATAGACTTAATCTTGGCAAAAGGTTCTACAGGTTTTGGACTCCAAGAGAATTCGTATTGACCATATGCATTGCTATATTGTTCCACCTCACGAGTTGTATTTGGGTCGCGAGACTCTGTTTGAGAATACGAACCACCCACAGTGAAGTTTGCAGGGTCCCAAGGACGTGGACCTTCTTTACTTGTGATACCCACACGTATGCCTGGCACAGAAAGACTCTGTGTCATAGTCATATCTTGAGCCACATCAAGGATAGAGTCACGTTGCTCTTTTGTTGCTGTAGCCTCAAGAGCATCTTTAAGTTTGATATCCTTGTCTAGTGGATTGTATTTTGGGTTGATAATTTCGTGAGAAAGCGAATAACGCACAGGGATAACTGTATTTGCCTTTTCTGGCAATAGTTTTCCTAAATCTATACCAGCATTAACATTGTATTGATAATAGTCGTCTTGACGACGTTCTTGAACTTTTTGTTCAATGCCACCATAACCAATAGTTTCTATACGACCTGCTGCATTAAGTGTAATGAAATCTGAAAGTGCTATATCCAAACTTGCACGAGCAGCCACACCACCTTGTTCGTCAAAGTCGGTAAGTAAGAGTTCGTTTACCCACACCTCAGCACTCTTCACTGCCTTTGAACCGTTTCTAATACCTATCATAAACACTTCCACCTCGCCCAAACTTGGGTTACCCATAATAGTGATTCTATTATTTGGATTTGCAGGGTCAAGAGTAGAATATTCTGTTAGGTTGGTTACAGAAGAATGGTTGCGGTTTTTCTCTTCGTTACGTGCCTTTTTCAGGTTGGTAAGAAGTTCAAGTGGCAACTCTATCTTGTTTTCACTTGGCCACACTGCTCTGCGGTCTGAAGTAGTATTGTTTGAATAAATACCTGCAGGTGTAAGAGTAAGTGGCACCTCATATTCATAATAGTTGTTTTGGTAGTCTGAACCCATTCTAATGAATAGTTTCAAATCTCTATCACCAAGGTTTGTGTCATCTTCTGGCAGTGCTTCTGCGTGAACAAACATTTCAAGTTTGCCATACTGACGCATATCATAACCACCAAATTTCTTGTATACAGCACGAGCATCTTTTGGATACAAGTTGTGAATACGTAGCACCATTGATTGCTCGTTTTCCTGACGTACTTGTTGTTGAGAAGGGTCTATCTCACGAGAAACACCCGGAGGTAACACATAGTTAACTGGTTGTTTATCTGCATTTTCCTCTATATTTACAGAAGAAGTTTCTATAATAGTAGCATCGTTGTGATTACCTTTTTCCAATTCTTTTTGGTAAACACGCCATTCACCCTTGACAAGTTCCATACTTGCAAAACGCAAGTTTACATCGTGTGTGAAACCTGTTAGGTACATACGCATAAAGCGAATAGACTTGAAACTACGAATGCTACCATACGCAGTATAATTGTCGGCATCGCGTAGTGGAATTTTGAACTGATACCAACGCACAGTACCTGTTTCACCGTTTTTAAGAGTAACAGAAGAAGTTACCATATCGGTGATATAGTTTTTGCCTACATACATATCCTCTGGACGAAGCGAAACCCTATACTCAAAGTACTTTTCACTATCGCTCAAAGTGTTGTCCACATTGATATCTTCATAATCTGGTTTGTTTGAAGACGCTGTGGTATATGCCTCGTTTTCTGAAGTGGTTTGCGAGTTGCCTTCTGTACCATTATAATAACGATAACGTTCCAACACTCCCACCTCGGCATTGTCATAGTCTGTGCCACGATAGTGGTGGAAATTGTCACCCGCAGGGTCGTTTAGTGGAGAGAATTTGTCTTGTAGCATTCTCTCACGTGCATCAGCAGAAAGTCTTGCAGATAGTTTTTCTACGAATGTCTTATATGACTCGTGATTAAACTCTTCCTCTGTGGTAAGACCATTAAGACCAGTATCTTGTCTTCTACGAGCATCATCGGTGGCATCAAACGCATACACAACAGATTGTTTTGTAGGCACTTTACCCCAAGCAGTGTTCACCACTGCACTTTCATCCAAATCTACAGGAAGACCATTTTCGTAGAACTTACGACCATCTTTCAACACATCTTCAGAAATATCACCAAGGTTGAAATAAAGGTCACCACCTGTCATTGTACCATCGTTGTACACAAATGGGTCCATCACCCAAAACTCAAGGTATTCAATATTGTTGGTCTCGAAGTCTGTGGTTTCCAATTTGCGCATCACACCACCCCATTTGGTAGCAGGGTTGGTAAGTTTACCCTCTGAGTCGAAGTTTTCTGCATAAATATTGTAAGGACCACGTTCGGTTGGGTGATAAGCCAAGTCTAATGTTTGGATATATGAAGACTGACCATAAACTAACTCCCTATTTGGGAAAATTTCATTATCAGAAACCTGACGAACAAAGTGATTTGAAAGTTGTTGTTTATCCTTTCTGATATGGCTTGGAGTGCTAGAAGTAGATTGGTTAAACATATTATCTATGTAATACCAAGAAAGCAGAGCACGGTTTTTGCCATATTCTATATTGTTTGAAAGGCCAGACTCAGTGAAGCGAGAAGGCGTACTTGCCAAACGCCAGTTGCTTGCATATCTCACATCGTAACCCACAGTGGTTGACTCAAAATCGTCCATATAAACCTTGCCTTGAGCACCTTTGGCAGTACCAGGAATCATATGAGCAAACTCTGCATCAAAGGCCACTGTAGAAGCCTGTTTAAGGTTGAGAATAGGCAGTTTATTTAGCCAATCGGTCACAGATTGGAATTGGTCGCGATAAGACATATTCAAACCCCAAACAGTATTTGCCACAGGGTCGTCACCATAACTAACCTTTTCTGTAAGAGGTTTTTCAGACAAGTACATTACAGTACCACCAACATTGAATTTATCTGTAATGGCATAGTCTAAGTGTGTACCTATCAGCGATTTACGCTTCATATTAAACATAGATTGGCTCTCCATAGTTACACTAATAGGAGTACCCAAATCTATTAGGTCTTGGTTCATAATGGTAACCACACCCATCATGTAGTCCACTGTATAGTCCACATTCTCGGTAAGTTGCACACCACCAGCAGTTACCTTTACAGAACCCTTAGGCACATTCATTGCGTTTAGCCTAATTTCACTACCAGAAGAAGCACGATATTCGCCCTCAAGATAGAATTTATTCTTTTCGGCAAACTCTTGTGCTGTGGTTAAAGTAGAGTCATATAGTTCTTGGTAAACATATTTCTTTACAAGTGCAGGGTCTCCGCCCAACTTTTTAGCCAAATGAGAACCAAATGGTTCCACCACTGGGAATATAATCTTACCATTTTGAGAGATAATGGTATACCCTTCCACAAAGTCAAACATACCATCTCCGTTTGGTTTTTCATTTTGTTGAGAATCCAAATGGTCGAGGTTCATTACCCATAGAAGAGGCTTTTTGGCAATAGGTCCCTCTGTGATATAACGTAAATCTATACCAGTAGAGTCATTTTTGTACATAATATTCAGAGTAAACTTATTGCTCTGAACTTGATATGCCCCCAAAGAATAAATATTCTTCATCATCAAATCCCAAGTAGGAAGAAGTGGAGATTTGTCTGTAGATTTCAAAAGTTTTAGGGCAAGCGGTTTGGTTGTTTCGGTAGAAGCAGTACTCAATTCACCCACAGTATAAACCTTGCCTTTGTAGGTATATTGGTAGGCCACGGCCAATATCTCATCATTGTTAAGAGCAGACTTCAATGAGATATAACCCAACTCCTTATTTAATACGTAGTCTGTAGACTCAAGTTTGCGAGCACCCTCAAGTTTTGCAAAGTCTGTGCCAGACTCCATATTCCAACCTCGTAGATAAGAATCCACCTCGTAGATATCTGGCAAACCACCAACAGATTGCACCACCTGCGAGAACAATGTATTGGCAGCATTTGAAGGCACAGTACCAGTAGATGTAAACGCAGAGTTGTAAATGCGCACAGGTTCACCCAAATCGGCAAAACCCACCACATTTGTTGTATTTTGGTAGTTTATAGAGTTTTTGTTTGTTACCCACACCTCAATATTTGTCACAGAAATACCAGAAGAGATATTTGGAGCATCCTTCATCCATTCATCGTAATGTTCACGGAAGAAATGTGACAAGAAGTAGTGGCGATTTTCATCATATTGGTCAATAGGAATATGAAAATCTGTAGTTTGCGCACCAGTTGTGTTAATAGTTTGTGATTCAGACTCTTGTTGAGAAATCACAGCACTAACATTGAGTTTACCAAACTGAAGGTCTGTTTTGAAACCAAAAAGTGAAGTATTACCAGTAATAAGAGAACCTGTAAGAGGCATACTCACATTACCAGCTTCCAATTTCTTAATTATATCATCCTCTTTGCCTTCGTATTGAAGTTTAAGCATAGATTGGTCAAAGTCAAATGTGGCTTCGGTGTTATAATTAAGTCCAAAGTTAAGTTTATCACCCACAGAACCGCTTACATTCAATTGGATTTTCTCGTCAAAATCAAATGTAGGAGCAGGATTTTGAGAGCGTTCGCTCAGTGCAGGGTCTTTTAGTTTCTTAAATTGCAGAGCAAAAATAAGTTCCACAGAACCTTGAAGTTTAAGTTGCACACCACCAGGACCAAACACCTTGTCGGCAGGGCCAATATCAAACTTCATATCTGTAAGAGAAATTTGGTGCTTTTTGCCCTTCTCCTCTTGCACTCGAGCCTTGTAATACTCTTGTTGAGACCTTGCTGCCTGATATTCAGAGAATTCCTCGCTTGTAAGGTAAAAAGGAGTACCCAACTCTTCGTCACCCACCTTTGATTGGAAGTAATACCTATCTGTATCTGGGTCGTAAGTCACCTCTGTCACTACATTGTCTGGAATAGGCAGTGAAGCAGGAGTATTTTCACGCAGGTCGTCGTGAGTTTCAACGTAGTTTTTAGAAATAGGGAAACGAAGTTCTTCATTCTCTTTATTGGCAATAGCAGTGCTATCCTCTTGTGCCACAAGCACAAAAGAAAACAATGTCATTGCTAATATTAAATATATTCGTTTCAAATTTTTAACTCCTAACTCCTAATTCCTAACTCCTAACTCTTTACAGCATTTTCAGTGCTTTTTTAATCACTTGCTCTACTTTTAGTTCAGGTTCTTCTGCAAGTATAGCAGACACTGCTTTTTGAGTGGCAGAAGCTGTGAAACCAAGCATAGTAAGAGCAGAAACTGCTTCGTTTTGCACCTCGGTAGACACAGGAGTAGCCTTTGGAGCAGCAGAAGGAATCACGCCAGCAGAAGCAGAAATTTCCAATACCTTATCTTTTAGGTCTAGGATAATGCGTTGTGCTGTTTTAGCACCAATACCCTTTACTGCCTTAATAAGATTGGCATTACCTGTTTGAATAGCATCACAGATTTCGTACACAGAAAGCGAAGAAAGCACCATGCGAGCAGTAGCAGCACCTACCCCTTGCACAGACATAAGCAGAAGAAACATACTTCTTTCTTCGGCAGTAGCAAAACCATACAGAGTGAAAGCATCTTCGCGAATAACCTCGTAAAGAAACAATTTTGCATCAGTTTTGCCCTGAATAGCAGTATATGTAGAAAGAGAAATATTTACTCCAAAACCCACTCCGTGCACATCGAGAACAGCATAAGTAGGTGTTAATGAGGTAATTTCTCCGTTGATATATTCAAACATAAATTTAACTTCTTAAATAAAACTGAAAAAGTTGATAAATATTGTGACAATGCCACAATATTAATAATATATTCGATAAATAATATCGTCTATCGCACAATATGTTGGAGTATTTAGTCCATATTCGCCTACATCTGTACCGCTAAAAGATATTTCTACCCTATATACATATCTACCTAACGATGTAAGGTCTACCCAAGCCCACGATTCCTCTATGAAAGATTTTCCATCACGGAAGTCTGCCAAATAATAATCTACAGAGCCTATTTCCTCATCACACATATTATAACCTCTAAAGGTAACCTTAAACCAGTCGCCATCTTGAAATGCGCGACAAGCACCAAAACCATCGTCACCATTTTTAATAGCCCAATAAGTATATGTAGTATTTGCTACCCTTACACCCTCTATCACAGTAGCCTCAGGAAGAACAAATGATGCCATATTTTTTCCGCGTGAAGCAGAATATTCTGAATAATGCACCACCGCAAAATTATCTTCAGCCTTTGGGTATGCACTATATTGATTCATAATACCAATGGTAATAGAATCATTTAAGTTTGAAGGATAAATACCACCATCTGAATAATTATATTCAGAGTTCCAATTTGAAGTAAAAAGCACATTATTTGATCTAAATGCACCAACAAGTTCGGCATCCATATAGCCAGACTCAGGCAATGTAAGTTCATCAAAAAAAACAAATTCCTCATCCCATGGAGGAGTACAAGCCACCATTAAAATGGTTAGTGATATTAAAGCAATAAGTTTTTTCATATTAATGTTCAATTGTTGGATCATATTCATTTATCTTATCACCATCAAGGTACTTTTTAGTTTCAGCCGCTACCACACCACTTAATGTAAGAAGCATTACAATATTTGGAATGGCCATAAGGGCGTTAGCACAGTCGGCAAATACCCAGACAAGGTCAAGTTTTGCCACGCAACCAATAAACACAGCAGAAGACCAAATGATTCTAAATAGCACCAACACACGCTTGCCACCTATATATTCTACGCAACGTTCGGCATAGTAAGACCAACCAAGAATAGTAGAGAAAACAAATGACAGAAGTGCAATGGTAAGAAGTCCACTACCCCATGCGTGAAGTTTGCCAAATGCCATATTGGTAAGCACGGCACCATCAGAGAAATTGATATCTGGATATGCAAGCACACTTGACACAAGCACAATACCAGTAAGAGCACAGATAATAACGGTATCCCAGAATGTAGCAGAAGAAGCGATAAGTGCTTGTTTTACAGCATTATCTGTTTTTGCAGCCGCAGACACAATAGGAGCAGAACCAAGACCAGACTCATTTGAGAACAAACCACGAGAAATACCATAACGCATAGCAAGCATTATACCACCGCCAGCAAAACCGCCACCCACAGCCTCTGCAGAAAATGCAGATTTCACAATAAGAAGAAGAGCATCATCCACCCAAGAAATATTTAGGAATAGGATGGCCAAACAACCTATTATATAAATAGCTGCCATAATTGGCACAAATATTTCGCACACACGAGAAAGCCATTTAATGCCACCCATTGTAATAAGCGCAATTAAAGCAGCCATCACCGCACCAGTAATATAGGTAGAAACACCGAAGTTTTCTTGCATTAGGGTAGATACCGAATTGGCTTGAGTCATATTACCAATACCAAAAGCAGCACAGATGGTAGCAATACAGAAAAACATAGCTAACCATTTCTTCTTAAGCGCCTTTTCAAGCACCACCATTGGACCACCTATCATAGTGCCGTCTGAAGTTTTGTATCTATATTTCACAGAAAGCAGTGCTTCAGCATATTTGGTAGCCACACCGAAAACACCAGTAAGCCAACACCAAAACACAGCACCCGGACCACCAAGAGCAATAGCAGTACCCACACCTATAATATTACCAGTACCCACAGTAGCCGCCATAGCCACCATAAGAGCGCTAAAGTTGCTAATATCGCCACCAGCAGCACTTTTACTAAGTGTCATTTTAATAGCCTTGCCCAAGTGACGTTGAATACCACCAGTTCTAAGTGTTAAAAATAAATGAGTTCCAAATAGTAAAACTACCATTGGAACACCCCATAAAAACGAACTTAATTCTGATAATATATTTAGCACAAAACTCTGTATTTCAGCCATTTACTTTTCTTAATTCGAAGTTTACACCTAAGTATTTCTCACGCACAATAGGATTTTCTGCCAACACCTCGGCAGTACCTTGAAACATCACCTTACCCTCAAAAAGCATATAAGCCCTATCGGTAATGCACAATGTTTCGTGCACATTGTGGTCGGTAATAAGAATACCTATATTTTTTTCTTTAAGCTTAGAAACAATTTGTTGAATATCTTGCACCGCAATAGGGTCTACACCCGCAAAAGGCTCGTCGAGCATAATAAATTTTGGTTCAATAGCCATACAACGCGCAATCTCGCAACGGCGACGTTCACCACCAGAGAGTTGAGTACCAAGACTTTTGCGCACGTGAGAAAGGTGAAATTCCTCTATCAAAGACTCAAGCTTTTCCTTTTGATACTCCTTTGAGAAATTTGTCATTTCAAGCACAGAACGTATATTGTTTTCCACAGACATATCACGGAAAACAGAAGCCTCTTGCGCCAAATAGCCCACACCAATCTGAGCCCTGCGATACACAGGATATTTAGAAATGTCCAAATCGTTCAGAAAGATTTTCCCCGCATTAGGTTTGACCAAACCAGTGGTCATA
>ERZ808048.273-NODE-273-length-10913-cov-7.564876_pt1 | contig 10913 bp, 12 predicted proteins | sample MGYA00380197_ERZ808048 | MGnify/ENA primary metagenome ERZ808048 (study PRJEB31490, sample SAMN06133377) | cow dung metagenome | isolation source: M1 | host: cow | place: China: Chengdu | collected 2015-05 ... | reverse complement strand
AAAGCTTACTTATGCTTATGACGATTCTTGCGCAAACGTTTTTTACGTTTGTGGGTAGACATCTTATGTCTTTTGTGTTTCTTACCGTTTGGCATAATTGTAATGTATTAATAGATTATTTTAAAAGTTCTGCGAAGCTATCAGCTGGCTTGAAAGAAGGAATCTTATGCTCTGGAACAAGGATAGATTCGTTCTTTGTAATGTTACGAGCTACTTTTGCAGCACGGGTCTTGGTACCGAAGCTACCGAAACCACGGAGGTATACTGCCTCACCATTTGCTACAGTTTTCTTGATGTTATTCATTGCAGCTTCCACTACGTTCATGATAGTAGTCTTATCATAACCTGTTTGAATTGCAATTTCATTAACGAGTTCTGCTTTTGTCATAATAATGTTATATTTAATGAGTTATACTTTTCGAGTCTTAAAAATCAAAAAAACGTTCTGAAAACCGAAATCGGGTGCAAAGGTACTAATAATTTTTTGATTTACAAAAGAAAACGATAAGAAAAATGTATTTTTTTGTATTTTTTTGTTTAGTTTATATCTTTTGTCGTATTTTTCCCACCATATATAAGTAAGGAGAGCTTGTATTTTTATTTATATGAGGGATAAGCAACCTCAACCATCTAACTAATTTCAATCTATCTTATCCTTCTTAGGATGTTCTGCGAAATACTTCCAGAGCGGTGCAGCATGCAATGCCTGCACAAACTCGCCCGCTTGAAGCAACTCCATAACTTCTTCACGTTCATACAGATGTACACGGATATCTTCTGTGCGCTCTTGATGTTGCTCGGTGAGTTTCTCCACTCCTGTAGCAAGAAAAGTATAACTAAGATTGGTATGATTGGTAGGATTGGGCGAAAGCGTCATAAATAGTTGCCACTCTCCTCCGCCAAAACCTGTTTCTTCGCTAAGTTCGCGTTGTGCTGCTTGCAATGGTGTTTCACCCTCATCTATAACACCTGCTACCAATTCGTAATGTGTCTCTCCCAACGCATGGCGGTATTGATCTTCTATGACGAATTGTCCATCTCGTGTGATAGCAATCACGTTGATCCAATTAGGAAAATGCATAACAAACCATGTGGGAATCTGCGCACCAGAAGGCAATTCCACCAACTCTTGACGGATATTCAACCATGGACCACAATTCAGCAAAGGAGTGCTCTTGAGCACCTTCCATTTTCTATTTTCGAGTTTCTTAATCATACTATTTTATATTAAAATGAGCGAGGGTATGTTTCCAGGCCAAGGTGAGGTATAGCACCCTTGCAGCAAGATGTGCGAAGTATGCGATATAGATCGATAGCACGTCAACGTATTGATATGTAATCAGATAGCCCATAACAAATGCCAATGCAGCATAGATCATGCCATTGCGAATCTGCTTGCCTGCCGTAGCACCCGCATAGACGCCATCCCACATAAAAGCCAACGTGGAGACAATCGGCATGGCAATGAGCCATGCAGTATAATCTTCCAAACGCGAAAGCACGATGGTATCAGAGGTCATTGCGTGGTAGAACGGCTCTGACCATATGGCAAATAGTAGAGTAAAGAGCACCCCTACCCCAAGCGACCAAGCGAATAGCAAACGTACCACCCTACCTATATCCGAATTCCGATCTTTACTTTCCATTTCTCGACACCCAAATTCTTTTCCCACCAATGCTTCTCCCGCATAGGCAAAGCCATCTACGAAATAGGAGAATAGCATAAAGAGCTTCATCATGATAGTGCTAACAGCCAATTCCACATCACCATATTTAGATGCTAACGATGTAAAACCCACATATACTACCATAAAACATAGCGAACGGATAAAGAGATTGCCATTGAGCGAAAGTAATCGGCGCATACCTTGTCCATCCATCGCCAAGCGTAGCGGCGATAGTCCCTTCCAAAGATGGCGATATTTAGCCAATAGCAATATCAACGCTACTATCAACCCTGTAAATTGTGCAGTAACCGTACCCAGCGCTACTCCCAATGCCCCCATTGGGGTATAGATTGCCAATACATAGCTAACTACCATATTGACCACATTTACTACGATGTCGGTAATCATTGGACTTACAGTATCTTGCATACCTATAAACCACCCCTTGAATGCCATGAGCGACAAAGTAGCAGGCGCAGCCCAAATACGAATAAAGAAGTACTCACGCGCGAAGGTAGCTACCTCTGCAGAACAAGGCACCAACATGAGTACAATATTCACAAAGAGCCACTGAATCAACCAAATCAACGCAGCCCCAATCAATGCTATACCTACACTCTGACTTAATAATCGCGCACATTCTACCCTATCCTCACGCCCAAAAGCTTGCGCCGTCATACCGCTAGTGCCCACACGCAAAAAGCCGAAATTCCAATAAAGCAGATCGAATAGCATTGTACCGATTGCAATACCGCCAATCGCAGTGGCATTAGCGATATGTCCCACAATAGCCATATCCACCAGTCCCACTAATGGGATGGTGATATTCGCCAAAATACTAGGAATAGCAAGGCGGAGTATCTGTGAGTTGAGTGATTTCATTTGAGACGACAAAGGTACACAAAAAAATGCACATACACAAATGGTATGCGCATTTTTACATTTATTTTAATTCAAAATTAACTATACAAGAAGCGCTTGATGCTGCGTTTAGGAGTCTTCTCAAACTCTTTTTCAACCACCTCAATAGCAGTCACTTGGCTATATTGAGGAATTTGTTTGTTGAGTTCTTTGCGGTTCTCCTCCATCACGTCAAAGATATTTCTTCCTGCAAGCAGTTTCTTACCAGCATCGGAATTGTCAGGGTAAACCAATGCCACTAATTTTTGATCGCGTTGTACTACCACAGACTCTAATACCAATGGCAAACTATTCAACTTATCTTCAATCTCCTCTGGGTAGATATTCTGTCCGCTTGGACCAAGCAACATATTCTTGCTACGTCCGCGCAGGAAGAGATTACCATGCTTATCAATGATACCAAGGTCACCCGTACGCATCCATCCATCTTCTGTGAAGGTTTCTTTGGTAGCTTGCTCATTCTTATAATAGCCCATCATCACGTTTACGCCATGCACTTGCAACTCACCTTCTTTCTTTGCAGGATCTTCGCTATCAATACGCAGTTCCATACCTACAATACCCTTTCCACAAGAGCGATAGAGGTATTTCTTCCAATTCTCATATGTAATCAGCGGAGCGCACTCGGTCATACCATAGCCCACGCAATATGGGAAGTGCATATCATGCATGCATTTCTCTACCTCTTCATTCAAAGCTGCACCACCGATAATCAAGAAACGTAAATTACCACCAAATGCTTGCAACAGGGTGTTGCTCACTTTCTTGTGTAACAAGTTCTTGATACCAGGAGTATTCCAGAGCACCTTCATTACAGGTTTGTTGATGATAGGCAATACTTTACCTTTGATGATTTTCTCAATTACCAAAGGCACTGTCAAGATCATGAATGGATGCACTTGTGCAAACGCCTTCATCAATGTGGTTGGAGTTGGTGCTTTAGTCAAGAAATACACCTCTGCGCCGTCGCATACTTGGTACAAGAATTCGAACATCAAACCGAACATATGTGCGATTGGCAACATTGAAAGTACCTTATCACCTTCTTGATGAGGAATCTCTTTCACAGCAAAGTCAATGTTTCCGCTCAAGTTCTTGTGGCTCAACATCACACCCTTAGGATTACCCGTAGAACCAGATGTGTAGTTAATCAAAGCCAACTCATCAGCATTATCAGTAGGATAATTCAAATCCTGTGCAGTTACACCATTTGGCCACTCTTTCTTAAATGCCTCATCCACAGCAGCATAGGTTTTCTCAACATCTTCTGTAGCAGCATGCTTCAGACTGAAATCATCCATGAATACCAAGGCTGTCAAACCTGGCATCTCTTTTGCATCAATCTTACGGAGCACGTTTGGTCCACAATACAGCAATTTAGCCTCTGAGTGATTAACCAACGCATGTATGCCCTCACCTGTAAAATCAGGTAAGATGCTGACAGCTACAGCCTTATAAGTCTCAATAGCTAAAAATGTCAAACCCCAATTTGCGCAGTTACGACCGCAAAGCGCTATCTTATCTCCTTCCTTAATACCCAATTCACGGAAAGTCACGTGCAAACGTGCAATCTCGTTTGCCAACTCACCATAGGTGTAGGATGTATCACCATCCAAGTCCTTCATTGCCAACGCATTCCATTTGTTGGTCATGGTCTTCTGGAGATACTCCAGATAATGTTTCAATTCCATAATATATCTAATTTTATATTAGTTTTTTCCTAACACGTCTGCAAAGGTACAACAAATTATTCGAACATGCGTTCGAAATTGCTATATTTTTGCAATATTCTCCGCAAAAGTAGTATTTTTTTTCGAAATATACAAGTATTTTTAAGAAAACCTACTCATTTTTCTTGATCAAGTCATACAAATAATTGTATTGTTGTGGGAAAATATCAAAGTTCATTGCTCCCGAACGTCCAGGATCCCAGCCATCTTTGATGTGCAAAAACATATGTGCTGTGATTTCGACTGGTACATCTCCGCGTATCGCGCCCGCGCGCAAACTATTTTTAATCGCTTGTATCCAAAGACTCAACTCACGTTCGTACATCTTACGGGCTTTCTTATATAATTCTGGAAAACGTGTATATGCTGTGTACATCACCATTACCACATTGGAGGTATTGATATTTTTATTTTCCACTTGATCACGAAACTCGCGCAACTGGTCCAAGTAGGACAACATAGCTTCAATCATCTCTGGAATGGTTGCTGTATCTTTTACCTTATCCAATGCCCGTTGTTTAGGTTTAATTAAGAACTCATCCACTACCTCTTGAAACAGTTCGTCTTTGTCCTTAAAATAATAGTACAATGTACCTCGCCCCATATTCAATGCTGATTGCAAGTCAGTAATAGACACATTTGCATACCCCTCTATCATATACAACTCAAGTGCCTTGAGCAGTATTTTTTCTCTACGATCTTCTACCATAACATCTTCATTTTTACTGATTTATAATTATTATTCCTACTCCCAATTATTCCGAATCGGCTGCAAAGGTATAAAAAAAAATTCATACTCACAACACTTTTTAAGAAAAATCGAACACATGTTCGAAAATAATGCACTACCTTTGCAGCCGATTTGGCACAATAATTGTAAGAATTATAATAACGAATACGACTATTTTATTTGGTCTAATTATCTACTAAAAAAAATCGATTATGAAACTTCAAAACACAAATATTCTGATCACAGGAGGTGCATCAGGCATAGGAAAAATCATGGGGCGCCTTGCATTGGAGAAAGGTGCTAAGTCGCTAATCATATGGGACATCAACCCTGAGGCATTAGCCACCACTAAAGCGGAGTTCGCAGCGCTTGGTACTATTCACACTTACACCGTCAATATTGCTGACAGCAATGCAGTTATCACCACATACCAACGCGTCAAGGAGGAGTGCGGTAGTGTAGATATTCTCATCAACTGTGCGGGAATCGTGCGTGGAAACAACACGTTTGATCACCAAACAGTAGAAGATATCCGTCTCACGATGGACGTAAATACCGTGGCACCAATGGTGCTAACCTTGCAAGTATTGCCCGACATGCTCAGCCGCAATCGCGGACACATATGTAATATCGCCTCAGCGGGAGGTATGTTGGGCAACCCTAAGATGTCGGTCTATGGTGCCAGCAAGTGGGCTGTGATTGGCTGGAGCGAAAGCATGCGTATTGAGTTGCAACAACGTAAATCCAATGTGCATGTCACTACGGTGGCACCTTATTTTATTAGTACGGGCATGTTCACAGGCGTGCGTTCGGTATTCCCAATCCTCAAGCCCGAACCAACAGCCAAGACGATTATCCGAGCCATCGAACGTAACACCATCTTCGCAGGCATACCATTTGGATATCATTTTATCCGTTTTTGGCAAGCAATTCTGCCATTACGCGTTTTTGACTGGCTCTTTGGCACAGTTTTTGGTATCTATCGTACAATGGATCACTTCACAGGTCGTAAATAACAAAAGTATATGCAAAACTATATTTCCACTACTCGCACCAAACAAAAGCAGTACTTCCATTCTGCTGCAACCCTTGCATTACCATTCCGCAAGCAAATGCTTCACAAACTGCTTCATGCGATGAAACAATATGAACAGCCGCTCGCAGAAGCACTATGGACGGACCTTCACAAGTCTTACGAGGAGGCATACCTTACCGAATTAAGCATAGTCTATGGCGAGATACGCAACCATCTTCGCCATCTCTCGCGTTGGGCACGACCAGAACGCAAGTCTTCGCCTTTGGCTATCATGCCTGCCACCAGTCGCATTATCAAGGAGCCACTGGGCAACACGCTGATTATTGCGCCATGGAACTACCCCGTGCAACTGCTGCTCAATCCATTGGTAGGAGCTATCTCGGCAGGATGTACGGCTATGCTCAAGCCCTCGCCATACGTACCAAACGTATCTCGCGTACTTACCGAAATGATTCGCGCCACTTTCCCTGAGGAGTATATTGCTATTGTAGAAGGCAATCGCGAAGTCAATAAAATGCTGCTTGCAGAGCGTTGGGATTTGATTTTCTTCACAGGTAGCCCTTCGCTGGGCAAGATGGTGATGGAGGCAGCAGCTAAGCACCTTACCCCTGTAGTTTTGGAGTTGGGAGGCAAGAGCCCATGTATCATCGACAAGTCTGCCGACCTCAAGGTGGCTGCTAAACGTGTAGCTTGGGGCAAAGCCCTCAACGCAGGACAAACCTGCATTGCGCCTGATTACTTGATGATTCACGAGGATGTGAAAGATAAATTTCTCCAGCTACTTGTCAAAGAGTGGAAACACCTACTCACGAAGGACCCACAAAAGGCAAAGCATTTTGTGCGTATCGTTAGCGACAAAGCCCTTGACCGCCTCATCAGTTATCTACCAACCTCATCGCCTACCTCTTCCCTTAAAGGGGAGTCGGAGGGGTTCATCTATTATGGAGGACATTACGATAAAGCAGAGCGCTACCTCTCCCCTACTATTCTGACCAATGTTAGCCCTGATGCCCCAGTGATGCAAGAGGAGATTTTTGGTCCAATCTTCCCAGTGCTGACGTTTAAGCAATTAGATGAAGTGATTACGTTTGTAAAAGAGCGTGAGAAGCCATTGGCGTTATACTATTTTGGCAAAGAGGATAAGAAGATTCTCCGCCACACATCATCGGGTGGCACGTGTATCAACGATGTGATTATGCACATTGTGAATCATAAGGTGCCATTTGGTGGCGTTGGCAACTCGGGTATGGGTTCGTATCATGGTCAAGAGAGTTTCTTGGCGTTCTCCCACCGCCGTGCGGTGATCAAGACCCCAACATGGGTAGATATGCCTTTCCGCTATATGCCTTACAAATTATTCGAATTGGTTAAGAATCTGGTGTAATCATTGATTTCACCAGATTCTCACATCTACATACTACATAATCAGAAAATAATCATTTTATTGACCTGCTATTGCATATTTATAAATTTTTCCGTACCTTTGCGCTCAAATTGTACAAATAATGCAATTATATCGTGTCATATTGATCTTTCTTGGTAGTTGGTGGCTATCTATCTGTTGGGGTAATGCTCAAGTGCTTTACCGTATCTCGGGTAACTCATCCGCTGCTCCTTCCTATATTTTGGCAACTAACCGCATGGTGGATATGCAGTTTATTGACACCATCCCCAATGCCTTCAAATGCTATGCTGAGTGCAACAAGGTGATTACCGAATTTGCTATGCAAGACTATGAAGCCATTGCTGCATTACGACAAGCTGCCCTCCTACCCGATTCGGTACAACTGCGCAGTTTCTATAGCGATGAGCAATATCGGGAGATAGACGAGGCTCTTCGCATTAATTTAGGTATGGGATTAGATAAACTGGGCAGAATGAAGCCATCGTATCTTGCAGAGATGTATCGCAACGAACTGATGAAAACATGGCTAAAGTACGATGAAGAGCGATCGATGGAGACTTTCTTTGAGAAAGTAGCAGCACAAAATGAGGTTCCTGTTTATGGATTAGACGACATAGGCGAAACGATGTATATGCTCTTTGACCGTGAGCCATTTCATTGGCAATGCGAGGAGCTGCTGAAAGTGGTGGAGTATCCCGAACATGAAGTACGTTTTGAGCGAGAGTTGGTTGCCATGTATAAATATGGTCGTTTGGCAGATATGGCGTATTTTGTCAAAGGACCTGATAACCAAACATCACTATCCTACTCGGATTATCAGGTATATGCCCAACGCAACAAGCAATGGGTGAAACGATTGACGCCCTACCTCCGTGAAGGTAAAGCGTTTATCACGCTCAATGCTATTTATTTAGGTGGCGAAGATGGTTTGCTGGCTCAACTCCGAACGGCAGGCTATCGCGTAAAAGCGGTGAATAGATGACAAAAGGAACCAATGTTGGTTCCTTTTTTTATGTTGTATCGCGCTTGCGCGAGATAATGTCACTTTGTGAGGTGATGCGCCTTTGGGCGAGTGGTGCCTTAAACGAGTTTTGCCAATGCCTCTTTCATGCGGCGCATGGCTTCGATGATGAGGTCCTCGCTGGTAGCATAGGAGAAGCGAATGCAGTTGTCTTCACCAAAAGCACTACCCGATACACATGCCACGTGTGCCTCTTGCAAGAGGTAAGTGACCAACTCATCGGCGTTGTGGATGGTCTGTCCGTTGTATTGCTTACCAAAGAAGGCTGTCACATCAGGGAAGAGATAGAACGCACCTTGTGGCTCAAGCACCTTCATGCCAGGGATATCCTTTGCTAAACCTACAATCAAGTCGCGACGGCGGTGGAAGGCTTGACGCATCTCTTCTACGCAATCTTGTGAGCCAGTGTATGCAGCCTCTGCTGCCTTTTGCGCAATGGTAGTGGCACAGCTGATGACTTGTCCTTGCAAGCGTTTTACCGCAGTGATCAAGTCTTTGTCGTGGCTTGCCAACCAACCAATACGATAACCGGTCATGGCGTATGCTTTGCTCACACCATTGATAATGATGAGGCGGTCTTCCAACTCAGGGAACTGTGCCAAAGTCTCGTGCTTGCCTGTATAGAGGATGTGTTGGTAGATCTCATCTGCAAGTACTACCACTTGTGGGTGGCGCTTCAGCACTTCCACTAAAGCTTTCAAATTCTCCAACGTATAGACAGAGCCCGTAGGGTTGTTAGGCGAGCAGAGCATGAGGAGCTTGGTATTAGGAGTGATGGCAGCCTCGAGTTGCTCAGCAGTAAGGCAGAAATTGTTGTCCATCGTAGTTTTGACCAATACACTCTTACCTTGTGCAATCTTCACCATCTCCACATAACTTACCCAGCATGGTGTAGGCATAATGACCTCATCGCCAGGACCAATCAATGCTTCTATAGCATTGCAGATAGCTTGCTTAGCTCCTACAGACACCACAATCTCGTTGGCATTATACGGACGCACAGGATAAGGAGCCAAGTCCTTGTTGATGGTTTCAGCTATTGCCTGACGCAGAGCAGGGAAACCAGGTGTAGGACCATAATGCGAGATATCGTTGTTGATAGCATCAATAGCGGCTTGCTTGACATGAGCAGGAGCTGGAAAATCAGGTTCGCCCAATGAAAGACCAATCACATCTACTCCTTCTGCACGGAGTTGTTGGCACAGCGCAGCTACTTGCAAAGTTGCTGATTCTTCAAGTGCTGCAATACGTTGTGAAATAAGCATAACAGTTGACAGTTGATAGTTGACAGTTAATAGTTGACAGTTAACGGGTGCAAAGGTAGTGCTTTTTTTTGAAATATACAAAAAAAATCGCCTTTAGAGGGTGATTTTTTCGTTGCTAAAATTGACTAATCCCATTTTGTTCCCCTGCCGTGACGTTGAGAGTGGTAACCGAATGGTAACCGAGTGGTAACCGAATGGTATGCGAAGAGACAAGGAAAAAACAAAATAAACGATGGTATAATGAAATAAGCAGATTGAAAAAGGAGATCGACCCATGAAAAAGACACTTGCCCTGTTGCTGGCAGCGGTCATGCTGCTGTCCATGACGGCTTGCGGCGGCAGCGCCGCGCCTGCGGAAACTGCCCCCACTGCCCCCGCAACCACCGAAGAATCCATCACAGCCCCCACGGAGACTCCCACCGAAGTTCCTACAGAGTCTGCATATATTGGCCTTGCGGAAGAACTTTTACAGAGTGGCAATACCGTAACAGAAAGCTATTCTGACTTGCTGGAATATGAAAAAAAGCTGCACGAATTGGGTTTTGTTGAACTGTATTTTGGCACAGAGTACTGTAAACCTAAAAGTTTCACCTATAACGATGCAGCTTTCTATTTATGACTCTGTTGTAAGTGGAACTTATTATTATAATAAGCAAGGACCAGATAATGTTCTTAAACTATCAGGAAATCTGAGAGGAGACGAGCTGGAACTCTTCGAATCAGATGAGAATGGAAATCAAACAGGACATTTTAAAGGTATTTTTTCTAATGGTGAATACTATGGAGAGTTTGTTACGGCTGCTGGAAACGCTATGCAGTTCCGTCTTAACAAGTAGATGCAAAATGATTATTCCCGCATGGTTGTTTGGACTCCGCTGGTAGAGGTTAGCGGCGAGGAGTTGGGAACCGTGTTTCTGGCAATAAATATCTAAATATTACTCTTGCTGCCCATTCGTTTAATACCTTTGTAAGCAAATAAAAAACCACAAGCGCTCCATATAGCAATGGGGCGCTTGCAGTTTTTATATCATTTCAGTTACCGTGATATGTTAGTTGCGTTATCGTGATATTTGTGCTAAGAACTCCTCTGCCCTTTGTAAGTCCTCAGGAGTGTCTATGCCCACAGTCTCAACGTCTG
>ERZ808048.272-NODE-272-length-10988-cov-2.865640_pt1 | contig 10988 bp, 8 predicted proteins | sample MGYA00380197_ERZ808048 | MGnify/ENA primary metagenome ERZ808048 (study PRJEB31490, sample SAMN06133377) | cow dung metagenome | isolation source: M1 | host: cow | place: China: Chengdu | collected 2015-05 ... | reverse complement strand
TGAAACTTTGAAACTTTGTAGCAATCGTTTGAGCGAATTTACAAAATTCAAAATTTCGTCAGTAGATTAGTTATTTGCGAATTTTATACGGTATCGAAAGTTGCTGCCGATACCCGCCAACCCCGAAGTTTGTTGTTACCTCTTCCACGAGATAGACTCCATTCTTCGAGGGGTTGCGGTGGTCGATTAGCTCAACCTGTACCGCAGGTGGAAGCCCGAAATCGCCAAAGATTGTGAGACTTCCCGTGATGCCGTTCAGGTTGTAGTTGCGGAAGTATTCCGTTGTCTCCTCGACAAGTTCGTCCGAGGAGATGCCGATATGTGGCGACATATACGGAACGACTGTATAGGTCGAGAGATCTACCTTGTTTTTGGTCTCCGCTCCCGATGCTGTTGTGTTGCCCGTAACCTTATGCGACTTCTTCGATATCTGCGTAGCGTTTACCGTCTGATACTGCTTGCTTCCGGGTGTTGCTGGGTCGTATTCAGGATTCAGGCGGATAGTCACCTCAAAGAACTTCTCATCCGTTCCCATAGCCTTGCCTGTAACAGCCAAGAACTTCGGGTCGGTCTTCACAACCTTGAGCGATGACTGCGCCACATGCTCGTTGAAGTATATCTTGAATGGCCCTGTCGATTCATCTTCGGGGAACACGGGCTGTGCCTTGCTCGATGAGTATGGTCTGCCGACAGCAATCGAGGGCATAGCACTCTCGTTGTTGGCATCGTATTTCAGGAAGCAATAGACCTTGTATTTCGACCACTCGGAGAGTATATCAGCCACGGTGAAGTTATCTGTAACCTTGATTTTACCGATGTGGATATCAAACTTCTTTGTGTCGGAGTGAATCTTGAAGCCTGTATCTTTGAGGATATTGTACTCGCCCTCCAAGACATCATTCACGGTTGTTCCGCTGGCGGGAGTCTCAAAGTGCGGAGCCTTCTTGAGTTTGAGCTTGTATGCCATATTCTCACACTCTATTTCGAGATTACTCTCGGAGTTGTAGCCAGTGATATAGCCGTCAAACATATTCTTCAAGACACCGTTGTAGCCCAGCTTTATATTCACACGCTGACCGACCTTGAAGGTAGTGGTATCGACAAGTCGCTGCGTTGTCTGCTTCTCGATGATAACACCATCCTCCATAATCTCAGTGGTAAATATCGAGGCATCCTTACCTTCAACGGTTACCGTACCGATGATTGTTGAGCGACATACAGAACCTTTCGGAAGGGTTATCTTTGCCGTCCCGATAAGCTTCTTGTATGTCTCGTTTATCTCAATGCTCTGCACCTCGGTAATCTCTATGGCATCCTTAATCTCCATAGGATTTGAGGGGTTTGCATCGCCAATGGTAATCTTGCAGCAAAGTACATCCATCATAACCACGCAAATTTTATCAGTGATGTAGGGTCGATAACCTCTGCACCGAACTTTACCCACTTAATCCACTTATTCGTATGCTTGATAGCCTCATCAACCTTTTCGGCCTCTGCAATCTTGAGTTCTACAGCCTCCGAAGGCTCTACCGCTACGCAGTTTAGCGTATAGGGCTGTACATTTCTGCAATCTGTATGTGGAAATGAATAACCCTGAATAATTAGGCGTGAGATGTTAAACTGACGCAACACGGTATTATCGCAGTCGATGACACCTTTGTACTGCACCAACTTAATAAACTTGGATATCTCCGCTTCAGGATAGACGTCGGGATACTTCGATGTAATCTTTCCGTTGATGGTAATCTCCATATCGCCACCCGAGATAAATTCCTTGCGGGTATAATCACGACCCTGCACCTGTGTGAGCAAGATGTTGTTCTTGCTCGACACGCTGACATGAGGACCAAGATCTACAAAGGTTACAATGCCATACTTGGTGTTTGGCTCAACCTTGCACTCCTTGTTATCGTAGTACTTTCCCTCCTTGGATATGGAGAGTTCGAGGTAGTCCTGCACCGTTCTGCCGACAATAGTATCTGTGTAGTTCTTCTTTTGGGCTACCGCTTGCTGCTCACTGATAAGCTTGTAGTATTGACCGGTCTTGTTGGCAAGGCTCGACTGCGACTGAGTTTCGAGGTACTTATCTCTGACACGCTGCTCCCAGTATTGCAGGTAGCGAGGATATGAACGCAACAGTCCATATGCCGTCTGTGATACAATCTGTATGGCGGCACGCTTCAGTAGGTCGTGGTGTTTGGAAAAGTAATGTACCTGACCTTCCGAGAGCTCCGCCAGTCCCATACCGATAGCCTGGCGGGTGGCATTGCTGATATATCCCATCCAGTTACCACCGCCAAGAATACCTCCACTGAGAAGTGTTGATGCTGCTATTTGTAGTAGTCGTGCCATACTGTTTATGCATTCCACGAGGCATCAAAGTCGTGAACCACATCTATGAGTGCCTGCGCTAATTGTTGTTTTAAGTTTTGTACCTCCTCTGTCTGTCCCTCCTTGCTCTTCATAAGGTCAATGGTAGAGACGCTGAGAAGGCTCTCGATATTTACTATTACTTGTTTTGGAGCGGCAGAGGATAGCCTGCCTGTTCCTGAGTAGTTACCACCGGCACCTCCATCATCCGGCCCCTCATCATATAGATGCTGGTTGGTGATAGGATTGCTATCAAATGGTCGCATATCGTTAGACTCTGGCTCGTTGCTGTACATATCCGGAGTGAAGCCTGCTACTCGCAAGATATTCTCTGCTGCCTCTGCCGAACCACCGAATGTCTGTCGAAGCGCAGCGAAGAACTTTACAAGAGAGGTATGAGCCAACTTGCGATTGGCAAGATTCTCGACACGCTCCTCATCCGTAGCATTCTTACCCAATACCTGCTGCACCCAACGACCATTCTCATCCATTGAGAAGCCCCAAGCTGCAAGCTGGTCGAAGTCGTAACCACCGCTACGCATCAACTCCTGTGCTTTGGCGGCACTCGAGATAGCATTACGGTAAGTTGTGGCTGCTCGTACAATCTCAGGAACAGTATTCTGATTCATATACAGAGCATAGTCGTAGGTCTGTGCTGCTACCGCCTCATTTTTCTCGCCTATATTAGGAACATATACAGCCTTGCCATTGACCATACTGAATAATGATTTGTCGAGGTCTGTATCAGAATATCCAAATCGTTGCTGTATGGTGCGAATAAAGGCGTCCATCTCCAAGACCGTTCCCAACTGACCGAACTCGGCGTAAGCAGCATCAATCTTCGCCTGGCTATCTCGTTTTGCAAGGGTAACAAGAGCATTACGGATATCATCCTGACGAGCATCATCAGTTGAGTAAGCGGGGCTCGTATAAAAACCCGTTCTTGCAGCCTTAGACATTGCTGCTCCCTCAGCCAATGTTGCAGTCCACCAATTGCCAGTGAATGCACCTATCTTCTGTCCTGATGCCTCCTCGATAGACTTACCGGATACAACCTCTTCAACGGCTCGCTTGGTCTTGATTGCCATATTGTAGGTCTCGCTAAGCGAAGAGTGAAGAGCCTCGATAGATGGGTAACGGTACTTCTTGTTGGCCTCTATCTCCTCCAAGACAGCATCCTTTGCTTCCTTAACCTTCCAAGTCTTATAGGCAAGCCAGCCCATAGCACCGACTACGGCAGCAATACCTGCTGTGGCGGCTACTGCACCTGTACCAATAGCACTAAGCGATGCAGCTGCACCTGTAATGCCATTACCCGTAGCAACCTGTGTAGCAAAGAGCGATTGCAGAGCACTCTTTGTTCCCCATACGCCACCGCCTGCCATCAGTGCCTTGGTCATAGCACCACGACCCGCAACGCCTGCAGCACGCATCTGGGTTACGATGGCTCGCTTCTGCGTAAAGGATAGTTTACCACCTCGGCCAAGACCGAGAATGCCGGTAATGGCATCTGCTCCCGCCATAGCTGCCGACTGCTTGCCAATAAAGCCAAGTGCAACACCAACATTGGTCAGAGCACCTGCAACCTTAAAGAGTTTAGTTGCGACAAATCCCGTGAAAACAAGTGGCTCTATCCAATGGAAGTTGCGGGCTACCCACGCACCGATATTGCCGATAACGGTCATAATATCCAGCAGAGCATTACCAATAGAGATTAGTCCTTTGGTAAATTCAGGCGACTTGAACTTATCAAGGAAAGAGCGTAACACCTGTCTGATGGTTGGTTCCAGCACCTCATACGCCTGCATAAAACTCTCGGTAAGCTGTGATGTTACCTGTGCCCAGAGTCCTTTGGTTGTGTTCTGCTTGACAAGGGCCAACTCTGCCGAGATACCCTGTGAGCCTCGGTTATGGGCGGTAAGGTTACGCAACTGGTCGTAGTTGTTCACCAGCATCATCGCCGCATTACCACCAATCTTACCGAAGATAGCCTGCATATCGGCCATTGACGCTCCCTTCTTATTCAGATCCTCGAAGATGTCGGCCAATGGTCGTAGTTTCTCGACCATCACACCCTCGATATTACGCATCTCGGTAAACTTCACGCCCAAGCGGTCAAGCACCCTCTGCGACTCCTTTGTAGGCTTGGCAAAGCGTGTAGCCATAGCACGGAGCGAGGTACCGGCAAGCGTTCCTTTCAGACCCATGTTACCGAGCAAACCAATGGCTGCGGTACTCTCCGTGAAGTCCACGCCTGCAGTACGCAGATAACCTGCTGCCATCTTGTATGACTCGGCAACCTCTACGATATTGACATTCGAGCGAGAGATGGTCGAGGCGATAATATCCGCCACGCTATCCATACTATTGTTGTTGATATCGTAGCCCGCCATAATGTTGGTGGCAAGGTCGGCGATATAGCTGACATCGTTATCACCAATAAGGGCGAGGTTGGTAATAGGTCGGATAGACTTATTGATAGTATCGATATTCATACCCGCCATTGAGAGGTACTTCACAGCACCTGCAATCTCCACAGCGGTAAACTTCGTATCGATACCAATCTTTCGCACATGGCGAGCCATATTGTCGAATCGAGTCTCGAAGGTACTTAAGTCAACATCTGCTACACGCAGTATAGAGTGTGCCGACTGCATGATGTTCGAGTACTCGATAGCCTTTGTCAGTTCATTACGCACCAGACTATAACCCATATAGGCATTGAGCATCGATGCGAACGGGAGGTTGCGCAACGATGGTGCCTGGGAATATTGGATACGGTTGATAGCCGCACGACGCTTACTGCGGTAGAGAGTACCTGCAGCGGTATTTTGTCGTTGCATGGCACGCACCGACTGCATTGCATTTCGCTGCTGTTGCTGGCGTGCTGCCTTATCGGCTCTACGGCGTTCTTGTTCTGCTTGTCTGCGCTGACGCTCTGCCTCACGCTGTGCTCGGCGACGCTCCTGCTCACGGGCTCTTGCCTCTGCCTGACGCTGTCTTTGTGCAGCTGTACTCTCTGCCACCTGTGCCTTACGGCGTTGCTCGGCATTGAACTTCTCATCGTCGTGAGCCATACGCTGGCGGTGCAACTGCTGAGAGGTGTAGAGACGCTGCATAAGTCTCTGCTGCTCCTTCTCGGGCATAGCAAAGGCTGTCGGAGCATAAGGCACAGGAGCCTGCATACCTGGAGAGTACGCAAATGGCATCACGGCAGAGGCTCCCGATGTAGCAGCACCAGCCACACCTGCGGGTAGTCCGCCAGAGATATTCAGCGTGATAGTCGAAGAACTCTTTATTCGATTAAGAATTGAGAGTATGCTACGCAATCTCTGCTCGGCGACATCGGTCTTAATGGTCAACTCTCGGCCACGCTCCATATGTGAGAGTGCCGAGTTAATCTTGCCCATAGCCTTGGTTATACGCTTCTGGGCATCGGCCATCGTGGTTACCGAAGATGATGCACTGCGCTCAATCTCCGCCTTACGAGCCTCGGCAGCCTTCTTCTCATAGAGGCTCTTGGCATTTGCCTTGATTCTCTTGGTGTCGAGTGCCGGTGCTGCGATGGTGAGGTTTATACCTTTGGCAAGAGTAGAAATCTCGGTGAGCAGTGTCTTGACGCGCTCCAACTTCGCCTCGCTGTTCTTGGTGTCGATGGTGAGACGGTAATCAAAACTACGCTTCTTGCCATTCTTGGTGCGGAACACACGGTCAATCTCCTCCATCATATTCTTGATGTTGTTGACCGCAGGAGTCAACGAAGCCTTTGCCTGCACAAGTTTGCCGACGGCCTCACCGAAGGCCATCACCTGCTTCGTACCTTGCGAGGCATCGACATTGATGGAGTAATTGACTTGATAATTCTGTTCCTGTGCCATCCGAGACGGGTTTTATCTTATTATAAGAGTAGTGGTTTTTAGGCGTGGGAGATTAAAAATAACCGCCGTAAGTCTTACGGCTTACAGCGGTTTGTCAGGGAGTCTTTTCGGGTAGTGAGACCGGTATCGGCATACGACTGATGAGCATCTGCTCGTGGAGCCACAGAGCATCCTCGGAGAGCATGGCGAAATCCTCATCGGAGATGGTTTCTAGACTTACTCCGGGGAAGTAGTGGCGCACATAGATCACTCGCTGGCGAATGCGCTGCTCATCGGTAATGCGCCACCGGTCTATAAGTTTACCAGCGTACTCTGACGAGTAGTGATAAGCTCCGAGAGCTGACCCATAAGACCGAAGAGGAACATCGAGTCATTATCCACGAGTTCACGGTCACCATCGATGAAGCAATCCTTGGCAAGCGTGCGCATTGCCATAACCTCATCCTTCTTCGAGGCAGCCATAAACTTCGAGAACTGCGGGAAGGTAGGCTCCGACATATAGGCCACATAGACCTCCTTCTCGTCACCCGCCTCGCCAAAAACTACCATAGGGTAAATCTTGCGCAGTTTCTTCTCCTCCTTAATCTTTTGAGCCTTCTCCTTAATCTCAGACTCCTGTTTCATTGTGAGCATTTTCTCTTCCATAAAGAAATCGTATTATGTGAATTATACTATGTAAGTTGTATCCACTTAAAGTGTAGTGGCTAGCTGGGAGTAAAGGTTTACAACTTGATAAATTTTCCTTCGATTCCGCATGTTTTTAGTATTTCCGTGTTTGCGGCGTCAAACGAAATCAGGCACGAGGGAGCACCCGCTGTGCCACCTTGCTCTCCCGATGCGTGGTAGAAACTCAATCTCCCTTTGATAAAGAGTATCGAGTCTGCATTGGGAAATATCAAGTCGTGAAACAACCTTGTGTCTGTTCGGGCAAAGGTCAGCGCAATGGCGTTCTTATGCTCCGCACATCGCTTTATGAACTGCGTGATGAGTGCGGTATCATATGGTGGATTGCAGAACACACGCCCAAACCACGGTTGTTTCAAACCATCGTCCTCGATTGTATAATGGTGCTCGGCAGTGTCCCACGGTCGGTTTATGGGAGCACAGGGATCTAAATCAAATGGCCCCAACCGCCTCAAGATATGTGGCGGTGTGAGCCATTCATTTTTACCTGTCGAGGACTTGCCTTCAAAGGTTACATCCATACAACCTAAATTGTATCACCAGAGCCAATCTGGATGTCGAACGGATTGAGGTCAAACTCGTGGGTGATGTTCGTGTCATCCTGCTGCGACTCCAAGCAGTCCTCGGTGAAGATACAACCCTTGAGAGTTACGGTAGTCGTTGTCCAGTCGTCCGATGCCATAGGGTTGGCAAACGAGACGATAAGGTCGAACTCACCAATCTCCAACAACGAGCCATAGACCGAACGCAGGAGCTGCTGCGTAGCGTAGTCCATAGTGATGGATGCCGAGTATGTGATGTTTCCGAAGCCTCGGGAGACGGGCTTGCCGCCCATTCCGTAGTTGGACTCCACCTTGCGTTTCTTCGACCACTTGATGGCAGATACGCCTTCGAGTGTCGTAGAACCCTCGTCGATACCGAGTGCGGTAGACGAGAGTGTGATCATAGACCACGAATATGCTACATTATTGATTACTGCCATATCTGTTAACTGTTAGCGGTTAGTGACAATCCCTCCTCGACATAGATCTTGACGGCCACGCCGACAGGGACAATTACATATGAAATCTTGAGCGTGTCGTTCACAAGCACATTCTGATTCGGGTCGATGGTTACAGCGAAGCCGGAAATCTCCTGCGCTGCCTGCATCTTCGCCAGAATATCGCTGATAAGCGTCTTGAACGCTGTAATCTTCGATGGAGCGAGGAAGCCTGTAGAAGGATTCACCAACAGAGGCGAGTTCACATACGGCAGCAATGCAGCACGCACGGCACGGCGGCTCTTGTTGATAGTACGGTTACGGGCAATCGTGCGATAATCACCGATAGAGCAGGTCTGGTCCTTCGAGATGTAGATACCATTCTCACGACCGGCATACTTAATCGGGAAGATGTAGCCCTTATCATCGAGTTCATCAAGCAACGAAGGCGATAACGACTCGTAGCGATTAAGGCTGAGGAAGTTCTCTTCCGCCTCATCAAGGTTGATATCGCCGAAGCCCAACTCGATCTCCTGGAAGTCATCGGTAAAGAGGTTGAACTGCTTTACCCACGCAATAGACTCGTGTACATTTGCCTTTGCAATAGCACCCATAACAGCACCAAGGAAGCCCACAGGCGTATGGTTCGGGTTAACCATCTGCATTGTCGAAATCTTCTCGTGGCGAGACTGTCCGAAGATGCAACTGATACGGCTTGACTCACAGATACACGAAGGAATCTTGTTCAAGTCAATCTGACGACCATCAGTGGTGTCAGCACCCGTATTGGAAGGGTTAGCCGAGAGTACCAACGACAAAGGCTGGTTCTGCTCTGCAAGACCTACAGCCACATCGTTGAGACCCTTGACAAGGTTAAGGCTGTACTTGTCGGCACCGCCATTTGCCTTCCACAAAGGCTGCTCGGTCCAGATACCAATCTGATTGATGAGGCCACCTGCGGCACGCTGCATAATCTCCAAAGCATCCCAGTTAGCCGAACAGTCGGCAAACATCACATAGAGTTTGCCTGCGCTATTCACGCTACCGGCCATACGGAAGAACTCACGAATGTGGTAAGCAGGAATACCATACATAAAGTTTACATTTGCCTCCTCGTCATCTGTCGCTTCCACACGCTCAATAATACCGAAGTCGTTTACAGCAGACTTGAACGAGGTGATATAGCAGACATCGCCCAGCTTGAGCTTTGTCTCATTTGTCTTACCATAGCCCTCGGTAAAGAGCGTAGGCTGCATAGAGACATCAAACAGCAGACCCGTAATCTTCTCGGTAGAAGAACCGCTGTCATACGGAATGTTGCCGTCTACATCTTTAATGAATACATTACCAAGTGCCATAGGTTATCTCTTTTTTAGTTCGTCAAAATAGGGATTCTTGTAGAGTGTCGCCTTACCACGAATAGCGGCTGGCGTGTTAGGGGTATAAGTTCCGCCGTGAGTGTCAATGTAGAGAGACTCATAGGTTGGGAACTTTTTCAGGATAGCGAGAATGTGAGGGTCGGCCTCTCTCTTCTCTTCGTTAGTTGGTAGTTTATCCTCTGTTTTAGGGGTCTCCTCTGCGGGATCCTCGGTAGTTGCAGTCTGCACCTCTTCGGTAGTCTGAATTACCTGCTCATCCGTTTTAGGGGTCTCCTCTGTGTTAGTTTTCTTAGCCATACTCTTTGAAAAATTTGGGGAGCGGGGCCATACCTCGCTCCCCGGGTGAGACATAAAAATCAGATGAAAGGTGTGTTATGCTGTTTTGGTGTAAGCCGTGTGTACGACAATCTCGGCAGGACGAACGATGTTCACATCCATCTTCATTCGCATCTGGAAGAAGAAGAGCTCCGAGTTAGCCTGCAAGCGGTCTACCTTCAATACCTCGGTGTCGTTTGCGTAGTCTACGCCCATCCAGAGGTTCGACTCCATACCTGTCGAGAACTCGCCGAGCACGATGGTGTGGTCAGGAATACCCACGATAGGCACGATCTTCTTACCCTTGAAGCGGTAGCGGTTCACCTCGGTATTCTCCGAGTACTTAACCTGCTTGTCAGAGATGTACTGGTCGTATGCATCCCACGCATCCCAGCCGATGACGAAGACCAAAGACTTCTTCTTACGGATCTGCTTAGGACACTTCTTCCACATAGCGTAGAGAGCGGCCTCGACAGCAGCACCATCGGTGAGCTCGGTGTTACCCGACACGATACACTGACCACCTGCTATGGTTGCAGCATCCGTAGCGTTCACATTGTCGATGATACGCTTCATCACGCCATCGAAGTACTTCTCCTTGTTCGCACCAATCTTGATGCAACCTGCGGGAGCAGTGATGCCGGCAGCAGCCTCGCCACCCTTAGCGGCAGTCCAGATTGCGTTGCCGATGTACTCGTTCTTCTTGTCCATCAACAGACGGAGCATTGTTGCCTGAATCTTAGGATCAAGCTCACGGAAGACGAGGTTACCCTCGGGCTGTGCGAACTTCCAATACTTCTCGTAGTCGCGTGGATTGAACTCCAGATAGACCATAAAGTCCGAAGGCTCCAAGTGACGCTCGGTGAACTGGTATTCGTTCTCTCCGTTTTCGCCCTTGGCACCGTGAGTAGAGGTAGGTGTAGGAACATTATCCTGAATAATGTCGCCCAACTTGATGGCAGGCAGCGTGTATTTGTGCTGGATGCCACTCTTGATGTGGATAAGACCCTCGCGGAAGGTGTCGTTACCCTGTGCGGTATAGGTCAAGAGGTCCTCCAAGACCTCGCCATTATAACCGTTCTGCAAAAAGTTTACTGTATCAGCCATTTGTTTCGATTGAGTTTACTTGTTTACTGTTGAATCTCAGCCGACTGGCGGATACTGTTTTCCGCGCGAGACACTCTCTGTCTCCGGCAAATCAATTAATGATTGGTGTTGTTTACTTCAGCTTCCCGAACTTGAAGTCTGCGCCGACAACCTCGTTAACCTTCTCGGCCATCATCTCCTCTGCAGTCTTGGCAGCGGTGGCGGCAGCCTGAACATTCTCGGGGTCCTTGGCAATCTCCTCGGAGATCTTCTCGCGTGCAGGGATAGATGCGAGCG
>ERZ808048.271-NODE-271-length-10992-cov-8.544022_pt1 | contig 10992 bp, 9 predicted proteins | sample MGYA00380197_ERZ808048 | MGnify/ENA primary metagenome ERZ808048 (study PRJEB31490, sample SAMN06133377) | cow dung metagenome | isolation source: M1 | host: cow | place: China: Chengdu | collected 2015-05 ... | reverse complement strand
GAAATGGGTCATTATCTTTTTCGAATATCAGCGAGAATGATACCTCTAACCCCGAGATACGAATATCGTCCTCGAGCATACCGCTCTCAATCAGATTTTTGCCTGTGCCTGGGTAGCGCACATGCTGAAGGGCATCAATTATTTGTTGAGGATACATAGTTTCTTCCGTATGAACGATAAGTGTCTTTTTCGATGTCAATATCTGGTTCGATGAGATTATCGCAATGCGACAATTCCCAACGTAAGTATTTGATAGTCAACCCACGGTCAAGCCATTGGTGCTCATAGTGTGTTTGCAAACTACGAGCTTCATCAATATCAGCAGTCGCCTGCGCAGCGTATAAATCATCCGTGTCCACCAGCAACGGATAGTTATTCTCCTTTACCATTGCTTGCGTATAGGTATAAAGGAATGGACTATCTGTCTTGAGGTGGATAAGACCATTGGGTTGCAAGAGCTGAGCATATCGTAGCATAAAATACGTTGATGTCAAGCGCTTGGTTGCCTTTTTCATCTGTGGATCTGGGAAAGTGATCCATATCTCAGCCACCTCATTGGGAGCAAAGAAGTGGGTAAGTAATTCGATGTTGGTACGAAGAAATGCAACATTCTGCATACCTGCCAATTCTGCTTGCTTGGCACCAGCCCACATACGAGCGCCTTTGATATCAATGCCGATATAATTCTTATTCGGATAACGTGCTGCCAAACCCACAGTATATTCTCCACGACCACAGCCTAACTCTAGTACAATCGGATTGGAGTTATGAAAATACTCCTCATGCCATTTACCACGCATGGCTGCTACAGGATTTCCCTCCACCATCTCTCGTGCTCCGCATTGAAAGACATTATGGAAAGTTTCCATCTCTGCAAATTTCTTTAGTTTATTCTTGCCCATTCCTATGTAGCGTTTAATAAAGTTAAGGTTTCTTGATTACTTTCAGTCCAACATCTGTGATTCCACGCAACTGGTCTTCACGCATACCTTGTCGTATTGCTATCGTATATTGACCTGCCGTCAATGCAACATTCTCCAGATATAACAAAGGCAGTTCGTGGAGCTGCATACCCGCACCATACCATTCGCCGCGCTCATTAGCCAAGAAACTCTCTATGGTATCACGATGTAATAATAGAGAATCTTGCTTTACATCTACAAATAGCCATAGATTTTGATAAGGATATCGCTCGGTGTGACGCACAATGATTTGCACTTCATACCCACCCATTGTATCCGCAATGATAGGCTCAAATAGCAATGCCGAATCAGCATCCCAACCCGATGCGGGAAGTGAGTTAAACTCATCATATACTACTCCCTGCTGACAGCCCATCAACAGTATATTAATCAGTGCGAGAAGAAGAACCTTTTTCATTATTGCGGTGTGAATTATTTCGACGATCATTGTTTCTTCCACCACGATGACCACCATTGTTTTTGTTATTCTTTTTCTTATCGAAACGCGTTAAATCATCTTGTCCAACCACATTTTGATAATCTGTTTCCACTATGGCAACAGCAGATTGATTACCTCCCAAATTTAACGGTTTTTCTCCGCGACGATTCTTCTCGATAATCTCACGAGCCTTTGCTGCCGTGATTGTCTCAAGGTTAGCAGGATGACGTTGATCGGTAGAATATGTTACTTCCCCTTTGAGAGGGTCAGAAGAGAAGAAATAGTAGGTAGCATCCTTGGTTTCCAAAGGCACATTACGTGGCGGAAGGTTCTTCACAGCCTCTTCGTAAACAGGCACTTCGTAGTTGAGACAGCACTTCAATTTTGCACATTGACCAGCTAATTTCTGCGGATTCAACGAGATATTTTGAATACGAGCTGCATTGGTTCCCACCGAAGAAAACTGTGTCATCCAAGTTGAGCAACAGAGCTCTCTACCACATGGTCCCGTTCCACCAATACGTCCTGCCTCTTGACGAGCACCAATCTGCTTCATCTCAATACGAATGCGGAAAGTCTCAGCATATACCTTGATCAATTGACGGAAATCCACACGTCCGTCTGCAATATAATAGAATATTGCCTTTGATCCATCACCTTGGTATTCCACATCTCCAATCTTCATCTCCAACCCCAATGACTTGGCCAATTGGCGCGATTTAATCATCGTTTCTTGCTCTTTGGAATGTGCTTCTGCTGCGCGAACCAAGTCTTCCTCTGTAGCAACGCGCAAGATATTACGAATCTCATAACGCTCCGTATTGATATGATTCTTCTTGATTTGAACAGGCACCAACCTTCCTATCAAAACAACCTCACCAAGGTCAGTTCCAGGATTAGCCTCTACCACAACCTTTACTCCTTTTTCAAGAGGCAAGTTATTGCTATTATGGTAATAACCTTTTCGGGTATTTTTGAATTGCACCTCCACCAAATCACCTTCCTCACCCGTATGAGGGACATCACTCAACCAATCCACTACAGGCAACATATGTTTGGGATTATGATTGACTGCCTTCTTTGTGATATGGCATGAGCCATTATCTATTGTGAAATCTTCTTTCATATATTATTACTTTACAAGTACTATCATTTGCAAACAAAGATCAAAAAATATGATTTTGGCATTGCCGTTTTGTGCTATTTGTTGTTCAGCTTTGCCAAGCTCGTTCATCATCTTTTCCACATTTCCATCGTGAATAAATGGTGCAAACTTCGTAGAGAACTCTTGCTCTTTTTTAGTTTGATAATTCATTGATGAGCAATGGAAATTGTATATATAATTCTCACGAATTTGACGTTGGGCATACTGCAAAAATGCCTTCTGCTTCTCTCTTCCCACCTTACTATCCGCCATATCAGTACTCCATTGACGAAGTTTGAGCAATGCACTATAATCTTTCTTTTGTCCCACCAACCATGCGTTGCGCATCAATGCCACAAAATCATCGAAATAAGTTTGGTTATCTTCACTCTCGCTCATCATTTTTAGAGCCGTAAGATAACTGCCATTCGCCATATGTGCAATAGTTCGGGCATCTTCTGCCTCAAGCCATGCGTATTCTGTTTGCAACCCAGCAGCAATGGTTTCTTCACTCAAGCGTGGTACTCTAACCTCTTGTACACGCGATAATATAGTACTGAGAAGCTGCTCGGGGTGCTCACTTACGAGTAGGAACAGGGTCATTGTAGGAGGCTCTTCAAGAAGTTTAAGCAGTTTGTTCGCACACGTGGCATTCATTTTCTCTGGTTGCCAAATGAGCATAATTTTATATCCACCAGAAAAACTCTTGAGCGAGAGTTTGCGAAGTATCTCACTACTCTCTTTCTCATAGATCATTCCCTGCTTTGTTTCCACTCCCATCACACGATACCAATCGTCCAAATCAAAATACTTATGCTCAGCTACAAGTCCCCTCCACTTATCAGCATAAGCATCACACACATCGCCCTCATCACCTTTAACAATAGGGAATGCAAAATGCAAATCAGGATGCTGTAATTTGTTAAATTGTATGCATGTTGGGCATGTACCACAAGAATCATGCTCCGTACGATTAGGACATGCAATATACTGCGCATACGCAAGCGCCAATGCCAGTTTACCCACACCAGCAGGTCCCGCAAACAACTGCGCATGCGGAATACGCCCTTCGCGCACCGCTTGACGTAGTTGATTCTTCTCGTTTTCTTGCCCTATTATGTCACAAAATTGCATAGTTACACAAATTAGCCTACAAAGGTACAACAAAAAAAGGACAAATGCAAGAAAAACGAGCAAAAGTTTATTTTGATCTCATTTTTCTTATTGTATAGAATAAACTAATACCTTACATATTTCAACTCATTTCTCATATTATATCACGATTTTATCCTATGATACACCCCTTTCTTTCCGCTATCAATTACGTACCATATACGTAGGATATACGTAGGATATACGTAACATATACGTAAGATATACGTAGGATAATCGAGTTGTTAACCTGAGAATACCGAAGAATGATGCTGAAATGTACCTAAAGATATGTACAAAAAAGACAACCACCTAAGTGATTGTCTTGTGGTCCTGCTTGGGCTTGAACCAAGGACCCCCTGATTATGAGTCAGGTGCTACTAACCAACTGAGCTACAGGACCCCGCGCGTAAAGTGCGCCAACTAAAATATTCTAAATATTGCCTTGAATTAAGGAATTACCAATTCTTGACCAGCTTGTACCTTATCTGGGCTTGGCAACACATTCTTGTTTGCCTCATAGATACATGTCCAACGAGATGCATCGCCATACTCAGCCTTAGCAATCAAAGACAAGGTCATGCCTTCTTCTACAATGATTGTCTTTAATGAGGTATTTTTACAAGCAGAAGCCTCTTCTTTTGCTGCGGTCTCTTGTGAAATGGTCTCAAATTCCTCCTTAGTCACAAGGCGAATCTCTACGCGACGATTAGGTGCATAAGCTCCCTTGCTGCGCTTACCTTCAATAATACCACCACTATAGCCTACAACTCGCTCTGCTGCCACTCCATACTCACCCTTCAACTCCTCTGTCACTGTGTTCACACGTGCAGTAGTCAACTTCTTATTGTATTCTACTGAACCTGTATTATCGCCATAACCAACAACTTCTGCATACAATTCCTCGTTAGCATTTAGTTGAGCTGCTGCTTGTTGTACAGCCTTCAATGCATCATTGCTCAAATCAGATTTATTGAGATCAAAGTACGCATAGAATACATTGTTTGCCACCATTGTAGGAGCCACCTCCTCTTTTACAACAACTGTATCAAACACTACAATCGTATCGCGCTTACGCTCTTCACTAACAAGCACTTGTTGTACGATAGGAGCCACTTGTTCAACCACATCATCTCGAACTTGAGTCATATAGTGCAAGTCATAGTCTTGGTTCAAAGCATGTGGTTTATTCTTCGTACCTAACTTATAACGAACAGACAACATCACATCTGCTATACCATCGTTGCTTGTACCTTTAGTCATTCCATCCCAAGCATCTTCTGTAATAGAGTAAGAATAAAGTCCTTTCAAACTCAAAGAAACACTCTTAGATACATTAAACATAAATTCTGCACCCATTGTCACGATTGGAACACAACGTGCTTCTTTTATTGTTTGATCAAGAGCACTAATTCCCAAACCACCGCCAGCAATCACATTGAGTGCAAAAATCTTGCTTGGTTGATAAGGACGCCATACATTGAACGCATCAAATGTGAGGAACGCATGTGCACGGTGCATCTGACCATTAAGAAGTTCTGCGCCATCAGCAGCTGACTTTACTTGGTGCATAGAAAACATGTATTCTGCACCAATACCCCATACTGTATTGAAGTTATACACAAAACCCAAACCAACAGTAGGACCATAGATTTTCTTACCAATATCACCTTTTCCAAAATCACCATCAAAAAGGTTACCACCTGCATCCAAGAACAAACTCCAATTAGCCGTATTTGGCTTAGCAAGAGCTATGGTATTCGCCTCATTATTTGACACCACTTGGGTTGTATCGTTATTAGCATATGAACTTTGAGCTACACACAAAACCATACCACAAACTATTGCAGTACATTTTACAAATTGCGCACTTAATGTGCCTTTAAAAAATGATGTTTTCATACTATTTAGCCACAATTTGGCTGCAAAGGTACGATATTTTTTTGAATCCACAAAGAAAATCAAGAAAAAAAACGCTTTTTTTGTCTTTTTGTTGCAAATATGCAAAGATTTTGGTAACTTTGCAGGCTCAAAGAAGCGAAAAATATTAAAATTCAACGAAATATATTGATACTTATCCAATTATGGAGATTTTACAACAAATGTTAAAACGTGCGCAAGCTAATCCGCAGCGCATCGTATTGCCCGAAGGTGACGAACCTCGCACTTTGGAGGCGGCAAATATTCTTTTGAAAGACAAGATTGCTAATCTTATTCTCATCGGTAACCCAGCAGTCATCCAACAAATGGCAGCAGAGAAAGGGTACGAGTATATCAAAGAAGCAAAAATCGTTGACCCCCTCAACGATCCTAAAATGCCAGAGTATGCCAATCTGCTTTTTGAACTTCGTAAGGCTAAAGGTATGACCATCGAACAAGCTACCGAGAAAGTGAAAGACCCACTCTACTTAGGATGCTTGATGATTAAGAATGGTGATGCTGACGGCGAATTGGCAGGTGCACGTGGTACTACTGCTGACACTATCCGTCCTGCATTCCAGATTCTCAAGACACGTCCAGGCGTACATATCGTATCAGGTGCATTCTTGATGTTCACTCCTGCTAAGCACTTGGGCGAGAATGGCTTCCTCGTGTTTGCAGACTGCGCTGTCAACCCATGTCCTAATGCGCAAGAGTTGGCAGAGATAGCAGTAACAACCGCAGAAACTGCTAAAGCGCTTGGAGGTATTGAACCACGCGTAGCAATGCTTAGCTTCTCATCAAAGGGTAGCGCAAAGCATGAGTTAGTGGACAAAGTTACAGAGGCTACTCGCATTGCACATGAGATGGCACCAAACTTGGCTTTAGATGGCGAATTGCAATTGGATGCTGCATTAGTAGAGAGTGTAGGCGCACAAAAAGCACCAGGCTCACCAGTAGCTGGTAAAGCCAATGTGCTTGTTTTCCCTGACCTGCAAGCTGGTAATATCGGCTACAAACTGGTAGAGCGTTTCTCTGGCGCAGATGCAGTAGGACCAATCTTACAAGGTATTGCAGCACCAGTTAATGACCTCAGTCGTGGTTGCAAGGTACAAGATATCGTGCAAATGGTTATCATTACTGCCAATCAGGCAATTGGTGCAAAAGAATTGTAATTAATCTAATATTCATCATAAAAACACACAAAAGACATGAAAGTACTTGTATTGAACTGTGGTAGCAGTAGTATTAAGTATAAACTTTTTAACATGGACACCCATACCGTAATGGTACAAGGTGGTGTTGAGAAGATTGGTTTGCCTGATTCGTTCTTGCAAATTAAATTATCAAATGGAGAAAAAGTAAAAATCGAGCAACCTATGCCAGAACACACCGTAGGTATTCAATTGATTTTGAATAGTCTGGTAGATAAACAAATCGGTTGCATTGCTTCTCTTGAGGAGATTCAAGCCGTAGGTCATCGAGTTGTGCACGGAGGCGAAAAATTCAACAAGTCTGTACTCATCACTCCAGAAGTAAAGGAGATGATTGTAAAATGCGTAGAGTTAGCTCCACTCCACAACCCTGCTAACCTCAAGGGTATTGAAGCTATTGAGACTGCTCTCCCTGGTGTACCACAAGTGGCTGTCTTTGACACTGCTTTCCACCAAACCATGCCTGATGAGGCATATATGTATGCTATACCATACGAGTTATATGAAAAGTATGCTATCCGTCGCTACGGCTTCCATGGTACTTCACACCGCTATGTATCTGCGCGCGTGTGCGAGTATTTAGGTATTGATCCTAATACTACCAAGGTAATCACCGCACATATTGGTAATGGTGGTAGTTGTACTGCGGTGTTGAATGGCAAGTCTGTAGACACTTCTATGGGATTGACTCCACTCGAAGGCCTAATGATGGGCACTCGTGCTGGTGATATGGACCTTGGAGCCGCTACGTATATTATGGAGAAAGAGAATCTATCTACTACTGAATTCTCTAATCTTATGAATAAGAAATCAGGATTGCTGGGTGTGAGTGGAGTGTCAAGTGATGCTCGCGACATTGAGAATGCAGTACAAGCAGGCAATGAGCGCGCGGATTTAGCACGTCGCATATTTATTTATCGAGTAAAGAAGTATATTGGTGCTTATGCTGCCGCTATGAATGGTGTAGATGTCATTGTCTTTACTGGTGGTATAGGTGAGAATGACGCATATATTCGTGCTGAAGTAACGAAAGGACTCACCTATCTTGGCATAGATTTTGACGAAAGCAAGAATGCTGTACGTGGAGAAGAAGCTATTCTTACAACTCCTGAGAGCAAGGTAAAGGTTTGCATTATCCCTACCGACGAGGAATGGATGATTGCATCAGATACCCAAGCACTGATTTAACTATAACCCGCAAGGTTCGACAATGGTCGGACCTTGCATATAAAAACTACAACTGAACCTTGAAACCCATTATTTATCAGTTGCTACCTCGTACGTTTACCAACTATAATGAGACACGTCGTCATGGAGGTAGCATGCAAGAAAACGGCTGTGGTACGCTGAATGCGATCACGCCAAAGGCGTTACACGCCATACATGACTTAGGTGCTACACACGTGTGGTACACAGGTGTCATACGTCATGCCACTGCACAATACAATACGCCAAGCATTGTCAAAGGTTTGGCAGGAAGTCCTTATGCCATAACAGATTACTACGACGTACATCCCGACTTATGCGAGGATAAGCGTCGTCGTATGAAGGAGTTTACCGATTTAGTAGAACGCACTCATAAGGCAGATATGGGCGTGATTATCGACTTTGTACCTAACCACGTATCCCGCGAGTATCACTCTACTGCTCACCCTCGTGGAGTAGTGGATTTGGGTGCAAATGATAATCCCGATTGGGCATTCTCGCCACTCAACAACTTCTACTATATGCCTGGTCAGAAGTTTGCTCCTTATTTCGATATTAAGGGATATGAGGAGTATCCTGCTCGTGCTACGGGTAATGATTGCTTTGTGGCTACACCATCCATCAACGACTGGTATGAGACCGTGAAGCTCAACTATGGTGTCTTCTACCAAGGTGGTGGAGAAAAGCAATTTGATCCCATCCCTGATACATGGCACAAGATGCTGCATATCTTGCTCTTCTGGGCAGGTAAGCAGGTTGATGGTTTCCGTTGCGACATGGCGGAGATGGTGCCTCGCGAGTTTTGGGCATGGGCGATTGAGCAAGTCAAGAAGGAATACCCAAATATCCTGTTCATTGCGGAGGTCTATAACCCTCATCTTTATCGCGACTATTTGGCTGCGGGCTTTGATTACCTCTACGACAAGGTGGGTATGTACGACTACCTACGCGGTGTGACTAGCAAGAATTGGGCTGCGGAGGGTATCACGATGCAATGGCAATCGGTGGACGATATTCGTGACCGTATGCTCTATTTCTTAGAGAACCACGATGAGCAACGTATCGCTAGTGGCTTCTTCTGTGGACGTGGTATGTGTGCCGAGCCTGCCATGATTGTAGCTGCAACCTTGGGTACTAACCCTGTAATGGTATATGCAGGACAGGAGTTGGGCGAGAAGGGTATGGATGCTGAAGGCTTCTCAGGCATGGACGGACGTACAACAATCTTTGACTATTGGGGCGTGAAATCCCTGCAAGCGTGGGCTAATCATGGTAAGTTTGATGGTGCTAATCTAGATGAGGAGCAAAAGACACTACGTACATTCTACCGTCAATTATTGCGTGTCGCACGTAGCGAAAAAGCCATCACTATGGGTGATATGTACGACTTGACTTATGCGCAAACTGAGGGTTTCAACAAGCACGAGCAATACACGTTTATCCGCAAGTATAAGAAGCAAACTATATTGGTTATCCTGAACTTCGACGACCGTCAAGTCGATATACAGGTGCGTATTCCACAAGAGGCATTTGAACATTTGCAACTCGATTCGCAATCAGAAGCAAAGGCGAAAGACTTGCTCACAGGTACGGAATATACTTTCCCATTTAATTCTTACACGCCTGTTTGCTTGACACTACCTGCTTGGAAGGGAGTGATACTTAAGATTAAAGGTTAGAGGTTATAGGCTAAAGTTTAAAGGCGAGAGGTAATGAAACGATTGGCAGAAATCATCAAACCCTATTTGAAGTTGCTCCGTGTGGGCAATTTGGGATTCTTGGCTATCTTGCTCTTTGTGATGGAGTATTGGATAGCAACGCCGCTATTGCAGCGTGCGCTATTCTCCGAGCAGATGCCTTGGTGGATACTTACATTGCTGATTCTCAGTGTGGTTTGTGTTGCTGCTGGTGGATATGTGATTAATGATTATTTCGATGTCAAGATCGACCGTATCAATCGTCCCGATGATTTGATTGTCACTCGTATCATCTCTCGCGATGCGGCCATGCTGATGTTCCAAGTGCTAACAGCTGTAGGCATTGTCTGCGGCGGAGTAGTATCATGGTGGGCACGTAGTTGGACACTCCTGTTTATCTATATCGTCATTCCTGGACTATTGTGGTTCTATTCGGCGAGCTACAAGCGTCTGTTCTTAGTGGGCAATCTTGTGGTGGCTTTTGCTTCAGCCATTGTGCCGTTACTAGTTGCTATCGTTCATGCCGACCATCTGCGTCACCTCTATGGCGAAGCGCTCGCCTATACCCCTATTGTGGGTGAGATGTATATCTGGCTTAGCGGTTTTGCTGTGTTTGCATTTTTGATGACTTTAGCACGTGAGATGATAAAGGATATAGAGGATGTAGAGGGCGATCGAGAGATGGAGTGTCGCACTATGGCCATCGTATGGGGAGAAAAATGGACAAAGATTGTCGCAACCGCTTTGATTGTAGGCATCATGGCGTTGATAGCATATATCGGTTGGGGAGTATTGCCTTTCCCTGCTGCATGGAATACGTTCACTTGCCGATATCTAGTATTCGGACTATTGGTGCCACTGGCATGCGTATTGGTATTGCTGTGGTTTGCTAAGTCTGCTCGTGAGTTCCGTACCGTACAGCAAGTGCTGAAGTTCACCATGTTTATGGGTGTACTTTTCTCTTATGTAATCGCTACCAACCTAACCGTCTAACCGATATTAACCGACATTCACCGCTTATGAACATCATCCTCGGAAGCCAGAGTCCTCGTCGTCGTGAATTGATGGCAGGTTTGGATATTCCTTTCTCCTGCGTCACTATAGATGCGGATGAGTCGTATCCCGCAGATCTTCAAGCTGGCGATATACCTTTATATATCTCGCGCGCAAAGGCGCGCGCATACGCGAGCGAGCTTCGGGAGAATGATTTGCTTATCACTTCCGACACCATCGTTTGGCTCAATGGCGAGATGTTGGG
>ERZ808048.270-NODE-270-length-10993-cov-2.910315_pt1 | contig 10993 bp, 17 predicted proteins | sample MGYA00380197_ERZ808048 | MGnify/ENA primary metagenome ERZ808048 (study PRJEB31490, sample SAMN06133377) | cow dung metagenome | isolation source: M1 | host: cow | place: China: Chengdu | collected 2015-05 ... | reverse complement strand
CGCCGTAATTGGTAATCTCAATGAACGCCTCTTCTCTGGTCGCGGGATAAGAAGTGCCTTCCGCTTCCTCCCACAGCTTCACTTCCACAACATCGGTCTTCAGATCATCCAGTGTCAGATTGCCGTCCACGATGTCCTGCAGACGCTGGAACAACTTGGAGCCGATCTGTGCGTAGAAAGGTTCCACCGTGGCGGTCTTTTCATAGCCGGAGATCACGATGGCCGTCTCGCCCAGAATGTTGCGCTTGGTGTCCACCTGGGCAGCCAGCTCGGGGCTGAACTCTTCCAGATCCTTGCCCAAACGTTCATAGGAGGCAGCCTCAGTACCAACTGCAGCTGCATTGATGAAATGAGCAAGATACTTTCTTTCGATTTTTGCCATATTTTCACCTCTTGTAGTTTTTGGTAAATTCAACGGAAAGCTGGACCATATAAATGGCCGTGCCTTCCTCGGTGGCACCGTAGATCGTGCCGTTCTGGGCCTTTATTTTTTCCTCTCTCGGTTCATCACCGAAGGTGGGAGCTTTGCCCAGGATACTTTGCTCCAGAACCCACTCCTGCAGATCTATGATCCAATCAGCATTTTCTGTGGAGCCCTCGTCGTCTTCGGTCGCCTTTGCAAAAACATAGTAAAGACCGAAATTGTACTGTTTCGCCACAGTAATTTCGCCGAAGAGGTTCTCTTTCCGAGAGATCTCGATCAGTCCGGAAGGGGCGATGCTGCCGCTATCCGGTTCTGCAGCAAGGTAATCGACCCGCAGAGACTGCAAGCGGGAATACCCGGGGAAGGTTGCGAGCCACTCCCGGATCGTTTTAAGAGCTGACACGAAGCAGCTCACCTCCTGTTCATAAAGCGTTGAAGATCTGCAGCGAGAGCCGCTCCTTCAGCAGCAGAGAGAGCCCGATCCCAATGAGGGCCTGCAGCAGGATTCTTCGTTCTGGTGTACTCCAGGTTGCGGGAGGTCACCACTTTGACGCTTCCTTTCCGGGATCGCCATCCCTCAGAAGTCATAAAGCCGGCGGCGTTGATCTTGGGATCGATCATCACTTTACCTTCAAACAGGAATTCCGCCTGCGGGGCGTCCGTGACGATCTCCGGTTTCCGGATATCCGTCTGGATCTGCGTCATTTTATAGAGAGATCCGGACAGGAAGGGCATAAACTTCTTGATCCGCCGCAGCACATTCATCGTATGGAACGCCTGGGCGTCTCCTCCGGGGTCAAGCCCTTTGTTCCGGATGATCTCATCCGCTTCCTTCATAGTGAGAGTCGCGGTCGTACCGTCAGGCATACGGCAAAGAAAGGTCTTTTTCATCCGCCGGCCTCCGTGTGTACGACTCTGTTATCCCATTTCTTACAGTCTGCGTACTTAACCACCACCAGACCAGGTACTTTTACCGGTGTAAAGGCTCTCCACTGCTCTATTGTGGCGATTTCCGGACCGATACCCTCGTACACCTTGTCGTCTACAAAAACCGTCTGAGCGGCTCCCGGGATGACGAGAAGGAAGGAATTGGCCTCTTTACTGCCGGTCTTGTCCACCGACTGGGTCTTTTTGTGATCCAGGAAGGCATTGGTGTACACGTTTCGGGTATAGAGGTCATTTTCCTTATGGTAAACAGTTACCGTCTGCCGGCACAGCGAGCCGTAATTGATCGGGCACGTCTTTTGGAGAAGCAGCACAAGATCACCCCCGGTAAATATCCAAATGCCGGCAAGCGGCCTGGTATAGCTCTCTGGCCTGGCCTTTTCGGCTCAGATCCATTCCGGTAGGACTTGCATAGCTGACGGAAACGGAGCCGACAGAGGCCGATGCAACGGTCCCTGTGCCATTTTGGGCGGCGACAATATAAGCCAGGGCATCTGCCATAGCACATACTGCCATGGCCTCCGAAGTTACCTCCGGAGGCGTGACAGTGTAAATTCGCTTATACTGTGCCAGCTGTTCCGCAGCCCTTGCTTCCAGCGTCGGCCATTCTTCGGCAGAAATGGAGCACCCACAATAGGTGTCGGTATAAAACTTATAGTCGATCATTCAGATGCTCCTTTCAGGGAACGCTTAGACAGCAGCGATGGGGATATCCTTCAGGACAGCGGCCTTCAGGGTGTTCTTCAGAACAACACCGGCGACCAGCTCCACCTCACCGGTCTTCACAGCACCGGGGGCGTTCAGGTCAGGCATATAGGAGTGGATCACACCGTCACCGGTGGGAGAGATGCCGTGGAAGCCGTCCAGACCCAGGGAAACTGCATAGATTGCAGTCTTGCCCTCTTCGGTGGCCACCACGTCCACAGAGGCGTTGCCGTTGTAGTACTTGCCCATATCCACCATAGGCACGCCGTTGTAGGTCTCCACGGTGCGGCCAAAGTCGTCCTTGGTACGCTCGTAGTAACCGGCCCGGCGGGCGATGGAACGCAGCTTGATCAGCATAGCCTGATTCATCAGCAGCAGAGAGGGAGTGCCATCCATAGCACCCATCAGGCCGTCCATCTCGTCCAGGAAGGCGTTGTAGTTCTCGTCCAGCTCAGCGGAGGTGGTGATGCTGGTGGTGCAGGTGATCTCGTTAGCAGTGCCGGACAGCAGCTTCTTCAGACCATCGAAGGTAGTGCTGTTGGTGCCGTTGATCACAGCGTTGTGGAAATAGTTTGCGGTAGCCTTGATCTTCTGCTCTGCCTGGAAGGCCAGCTCATCGGTGGCACCGGCAGTGTTTTGCAGCACACGGTCCAGCTGGAAAGAGCCGCCCATAATCACGGCGTTGGAGGTCTTCTTCTCCTTCTTTGCCTCACCGGGAGTGTACTCGCTGTTGATGGTACGCACAGCAGCGGTAGAGGGGGACTTCAGCTGAACATAGCCGTAAGTCAGGGTGCTGCCACCGGTACCGGGGGAAATGCAGTTATCGAAGACCATCCGGTCCAGCAGCAGGGAGCTGCGGCGGAACATATCTACGATCTGCTGATCGACCTTGTCGGCCATGCCGACCTTTGCTTCTGCAAGAGTAATTGCCATAGTTTAATTCATCCTTTCGTTATTTCTTGGCGTATTTCTCCCGGAGTGCTCCTGCCAAGCTGGTAGGCTCACCTGCGGGAGGGTTGGTTTGTGTTCCCGCACCGCGGGAGTAAGGAGGCGGGGTACCTTCCTCGTCGAAGAGATAGCCGCTTTCCTTTTTCAGACCCTCGATGGCTTCATCGATTGCCTTCTGCTGATCTTCGCTTCCTCTCAAGGCCTCCACGTCCAGCATAGCTGTGATCGCTTTGGCGTTTCTGCCTCTGGCTGCGGCGATCGCACTATCCAGAACGCCCTGGAACTTAATACCCTCCAGCTCCTTCTGGTGATCAGCTACGGCGGCATCGTGGGCTTCCTTCCACTGCTGAGCAGTCTTTCCTTCCACAACGTTCTCGCCCTGCTGATCCTTCAGCCGCTGGAGTTCGTCCTTGATCTCCTGGTAGTCCGTGAAGGGAGCCACGGCTGCCGTCTTGGCGGCCTGAATGTCCCTGCCGTTTTCTGCCATAATGGCGTCGATCACTTCCTTGGGAAGTGCCTCTTCGCCGACCTTCAGATTCTGCAAAAATTCGCGTTTCATAGGGTTTCCTTTCTCCGATACGCTTTGATCACGGGGGTTGCCTCCCCTTCGGCCGGTGTTTTTACGCCCACCACGGCAAAATTTGGGTATGAAAAAAGCAGCTACCGAGAAATCCTCAGCAACTGCTTAAGTCAACATAGGTATTTACTTTTCATCGGCAATGAACCCAACAGGCCTCTGCCGGTCCTTTGTGAGGGTCAGTGTCTTCCCGTCCAGCTCCACTTCGATCTTCACTGTGCGGTAGGGCAGCTGATCCACCAGCTCCTCGATCTTACTCAGCACAAGATTTTCTTCATACATAGTCCCTCCTACTCAATTATCTCTACTTTCTGTGTCCAGAGAGCGACAGGCGGTTGCCCGCCTCTCACACATAGGCATACACAACCTCCAGCATTAAGTACTTCCAGATCCTCAGCAGAAGGTTTCCAACAGCTGGTTACCTCTAAATGCTCTTCTTTTACTTCGACCATCGTAGGAAGGTCAAAGCAGTCCGGTGCTCCATAGGTTGTTGTCATACCCTGAAATTTTACAGCTTCCATACACTCTCCTTTCGGGCATAGAAAAACCACCAGCCAGAACGGTTGGTGGTTTATTTTACAACGTTCACATCTACGATCTCGTTCGTGTAGAGCTCAGTGTCGTTAATTATAATGCATTCAGGCTCCGGATCATTATCTACGGCAGAAATATAGCCGTTAAGCTTGCCGGAAATCTTCTCTCCATCATTCATCACAACTGTAATTACCTTTCCTGCATTCTCTCGAAATAACTTGCTATAACTCATTCCTTCAACTCCTTTGTTGGAACTATATGCGTTCCCTTCTTGCCGTAATGAATCACAAAACGCTTTGTTTCGATTTCTTCGCCCGTATCAGGATCAACATTGACACCAATTACCTCGTCAACAAGGACAATTTCTTTATCGTTCCATTCTCCGTTTCTCTTAAAAACAGGAGTTCCTGTTCCGTGGTGTGCATAGACCAAGCTTTGAGCTTTTTCCAAGCCTCCGTATATATAACTTCTACCCGCAATATATCCCGGAGAATCTTTTATGTGCTTTTGCTGATGGCCTCGGTTGATGGTTTTAACAACCTCGTCCGATCGAATGTGTTTCAGCGTTTCTTCTACCCTTTTATTATACTCCAGCTCGCGCTGCTTTTCAAGCTCTAATTTTATTCGAGCTGCTTCCTTGGCTGCTTTTTCTGCTTGTTTTGCCACCTTCTCCGCTGCACGGCCCTTCTTCCAATCGAATCCGGCCGTTTCTGTCCGGGCGTGCTGGGTAGGAAGGCCGACGCCTTTGGAGAACCGGGCGTATTCCTGGCGGAGACGGACAATCCGGATCTGATCGTTCTGCAGCTTATCCTTATCTCCGGTCTTTTCGTCGATCAGGATCTTCCGCTTCTGCTTCCGGATAGCTCTTTCAAACCTGCGTTGCCGCTGGGTAGCCTCGTAAAGAGAGTAATGCCGCCCCTCGAAGGTGACGCCTTCCTCGTTCTCCTTCCGCATTTGCTCCAGCTCAGCTTCTGAATACTGGGGCTCGTTCACGCCCAATATGATAGGAAACGCAGCGTGGCCACAGTTCAGGGTACCAATGCGTCGCACAAGGCTGTTATTCAGCTGCGTGTATTCCTCATCGGTGTACTGCTTGCCCTGGATCGGCTCGTGATCCGGAGCACTTCCGTGATGGGCAGAGATCTCCCAACCGTTGCAGCCGATGTAATCGTGGTTGTCTTGGGATATCTGCTCCTGCATCAGGCCCATACCACCCATAACGCACCGGCGTACCGCTGCCTCCATAGAGGTGTGGACGCCGGATTCGTAATCTATATACCGGATTCCTTTTTCTGCAAGGCCCCGGGTGGCTTCCCGGATAGCGGAGTACATATCCTGCGTGCCGGTAACTGTTTTTTGGAATGCATAGTCACAGGCACTTGTATAGGCCTTAGTCAGCTCCTGCACACGGCCGGAAGGGCCCACAAAGCCAATGGTCTGCACGATGTTGGAGAAATCCTCCTGAGCCATCTGCACTGCGGCATTGACGATCTGCTGCAGGCTGGTGTTTTCTGCAAAGGGAATTGCCCCAGATGTAGGAAAGCGGGATATATCGAAGTTGTAGCCGGTCTCAGCAGACTGCTTCAGCAGATCTTCAACCTCGGCCATCGAGATGTTGAGCCGCTTTTTCAGTTCCTTCTTCAGTTTGGCCTGCGAGACACCGAGGTTTTGCAGCCGCCAAACTTCATAGGAAGCTGTACCGGTGAGCTGCCCTGCCTCGGAGATCCGCTCTGCGATATCACCGATCAGGAATTCTGATAAACTGTCGGAGATCTGTTCTGCTCTTTGGCCCAAAGCTTCAATTTGATCAGCACTCAGCATTTATATCACCGCCAGACTAGATCTGCTCCTCCAGAGCTTCCGGCATATACTTTTTCCGGATGGTCTCCAGGTCTTCAGGGGTATCTGTAGGCATATTAAACCGCCAGCCGATGGCGATCTCAGGCCTCAACAAGCCTGTTGATACCATCCCCTTGTAGTCCTCCCACGCCTTGTTCTCATCGAACAAGATGCCGTTGCCCCAGTCGATGGATACTGTATCCTCTGCGATCTGGTGAGCTCCCTGGACCTTGTAGAGCTGGCCAAGGATACTGCACAGCTGCATAGCCTCCTTGACTGTCTGCTCCCACATTCTCTGGAAGTCCACAATCGTCAGGTTGTACTCACCTGCAGAGGAGGTGATCTCTGTCGCTGTCCGCTCGGCAGCCTCCACTTCGCTCAGAAGGCCGCGTTTCAGGCCTATGACGTTCTCAACATTCCGCAGATACTCCTGCTTCCGTGCCAGGAACGACGCGTCACGCAGTGCCGGAGAGAAGATATTGAAGCCAAGTGTTTCCGGGTCTTCATCCAATCCAACGAACACATTGTCCTGCAGCTCCAGCTTTCCCTCTTTGCTCTTCTTCAGCATATCCTGGCTGACAACAATACGGCTCTGGCCACGGTCAAACTCTCCACACAGCTGTGCTTCGTTGCGGTTAATGTTGTGGATCAGGCCAGCCGCTGCAGCATACACCGAAACGCAGTCTGTGCTGCCATCCACGCAGTTGACCATTGACGTCTTCAAACTCACCAGTCCAATGGTGCCGATAGGCTGCGTAAATGTGTATTCCTCCTGGAGATCTGCGTACTGAGGAAGGCTGCCAAGAGGAACAGCTTGTCCCAGACTGTCTTTGTTGTATGCTTTGTAGAGGCGATTGCGGATCGTCAGGTAGCCTCTTTCGTCCACAGTTCTGCGTTCCAGCAATGTGTAATAGCAGTTGCCCTGGCTCGTTTGCTCCACAGTTCCGATGTCAGTCATATTGCCGGCAGCATCTCTTGCAAATACCAGCATATTGTGCCGGGGCACTACCACAAAGCGAAAACCGGCTTTCTCCGGGATCGGCTTCAGTTTGCACTCGCCGCCGATCAGAGCCATCTGCATGGCCTCGGTATGCCGATGGGAAAGGGCATAGGCAATACGCCTGGCATATTCATCGTTTCCGGTGTCGACCTTGTATTCCGAGAAGACCGCCCTGGTCAGCTTCTGCACGATGGTATAGGGAATACGCTGGCAGGGATCTTCGTCCTTACCGGGCGTGTCATCAAAGTACAGATCATACCAATCTGTGATTGCCTTACGCATCTTGGAAGATGTAATATCCGTAGCCTGGAACGCCAAACCATAGGTAGAGGCGTTCTGGATCAGATTGCTCATTTCTTAACCTCCTCGGTTGTATTGATAATAATACGCCGCTGGGCCCGGATACCTACCTGCAATCCGTCAATGTAAGCGTCCTTTTCAGCGAGCTTAAACAGCAGCTGCTCGTTTTCTTCCTGCAGTTTGCGATAGTCCCGCAGCAAGGTTTCCTTTGCCCACATAGGCAGGAAACGTTCAAAAAACCAGTTCTTAAGTCTCTTCATCATCTGTTCCTCCCCACGCTCTCCGCATAACGGTAGCACAGAAATACCGAATGTCGTCCATTGCGTGGTCGTTTTCCTTTATAGGCCTATCGACCTCGCTCTTTTCGTCCCACCGGTATAAGCCAAACTCTCGGATGGCATCTGTGCAGCTGCTTCCGATCTTGATCGCACCGGCTTTCAGGAGGGTAGCTACGAGCCGGATGCCGGTCAGCACCTCATTCCGTGCCTTTCGCACAGAGAATCTACCGTGCCGGCGGATCGTAGCGATAAAAGAAGCTGCCGAAGGGTCTACGATCACCGCACGGATCGACCTCTCGCCAGCCAGATTTTCCAATTCCTGATAATATTCCTCGTCCGTCATCTGTACGGAGCTTTGCCTGCCGGAGTAATAATACTCCTTCACACGGATTGCCTTGCCTTGGTAGATCCACCACAAACCCGCAGAGAACGGGTTAAGCGTACCGTAGTCACAGGATATATACCACTCTCCGTATCCCTCACGTACTGACTCCGGCAGTTGCTCAACACAGTGGATATCTTTATCGAATTGATAGATCAGGCCCTCTGCCATACACCACTCACCCAGGACATACCGCCGGTAAAATACACCGGAATACAAAGTTTCATAGCGTTTCTTGATTCTGGGATCCAGGGAAAGATTATCGTCCATCGTGAAATGCAGGTGCAGAGCGTTCTTTTCCTTGCATTTGAGCACCCACTCTTTATAGAACCAATGCTCTGGACCGGCAGGGTTGCAGTTAAACCACAGCTTAGATCCTGAAACAGAACACCGGGCACACGCCTGCTCCACGAAGGAACGGGGCATCAGAGCCACCTCGTCCAGCAGTATACCGGCAAGGGTAATGCCCTGGATCAGCATATAGGAGCTTTCATCCTGGCCACCAAACAGAAAGTATGTGTTGCTGCGGTCTCCGTAAGTAACGATCAACCTATTGTCGCTGCGTTTCTCCTCGATCTGCAAACCGGTACCGCTCAGCCACTCTGGCAAATGCATAACGATGTTACGCCGCAAGGAGGCTATCGTCTTACCGCAGATCCCGAAGGTCTGCCCGTTAAACCGGGCCATACTCCAAAGCAGAAAACCGTCCGCCATACAGATCGTCTTTCCGGATCTGACCGCACCGTCGCAGATAATAGCCTCCCGATCTCGGAAACGGGGACGATTCCACCAGGTAGCCGCCAGCAGCTGCCGGTCACTCAACTTCTGGTAAATCATTCGTGTCTATATCCTCCCCCGTACCGGCAATAAGCTGATCCAGCAAGTTGCTGTCACTCTCCGGTGCCTTGGGCACTCTGGCATCAAACATTCCCAAATGCTTGCCCAAAAGCTCTAAGGCCTTTACTTTATCGTAGCTACTAACCTCAATACCATGCTTTCCTTCCTTAATGCAGGAAATTGCTGCCCGCTTTTCCGGAGGGATCGTGCCGGTATCTCTCACTTCTACAAGCTGCTGCAGTTTGGTAACCGTTTGCAAATTGCCGTCTTCGTCAACAGTTGTCATTGGTACCTCGCGGACAACTACACGGGCAAAATCTGTGCCGTTAGCAAAAGCAACTTTTGCCAGTTCCTTCAGTACCATATCTTGGGTAATCTCAGTCCGCTGTGACCGTTCCTGTATCGCCTGTTGGATAGCAGCCTGCACCTCAACATTCTTCAACAGTCGCTGACCCATACTGTAAGCGGTTTTAGGCGAGTATTCAGCCCTTATAGCAGCCTGTGTGGCATTCAGATCCACCAGGTACTCTTCCGCAAAACGTCTTTGCTTTTCGTTTAATGCCACACTCACCACCTCTCTTTTCATTCTCCATATTTCCTATCGGAGCCCGCATAAAAAGAGGCCCGGGATAGCACCCAAGCCTCTTGCGTCTTATTTTACTTTTTCAGTATAGCACATTGTTTTCCGCCTGTCACTGTCCTAAAAGTGTCCAATCAGTTTTCTGTGGCTCCGTACATCGCAATCGTAAAATGCGGCAACGCCTTATTGGCCTTCTTGTAGAGGCTGCTTTCCTCCTGCAGATGGTATTCATCCATCAACCGGTTGATATAGCCCTTCTCCCGGATTATGTACATTTCATCCAGGATATGCCGTTCTTCCGGGGTTAACACAGCAAGCCCGCGGTCCACCATACCAACAGCAAGCTTTGCCCTATGCAGCATGGCCTTGTGTTCCTCACGTTTAACGATATTGGAGAGCAACCGTTCCTCTCGACCGGAACCACCGCCTTTGACCGGCGTTCCATCACCGGTCGCACTCTTAATGCTGTACGCCTCAGATTCAAGCCGAGAGATCTCTTCCGGCAGATTCTGCAGAGCAGCTCTCTGTGCAGCATAGTCCTTCAGCTTATCAATGGCCCGGTATTTCCAGTATTCCATTATTCTTTTTCCTCCTCGTTTTTACCGACTTCAGCTCTCTCCATGGCGGCATAATACTCACTCATTTTTAGGGGCAGCATCCAATTCGCTACTTGGATCTCGGTCTGATTTCTGTCCTTCAGAAGGCCATAGATCTCATCACCGTCACACCAAAGTGCGTATTCACCGCAACCGATGTGAGGCCAATACCACAGGCTTTGTTCATCAAGCAGGACCATATCCACATTCTCAATGACTTCCTGCGTCCAGGCAAGCTGCAACGGAGATTTCTTCTTAAAGAATGTGATATTATTCCGGTCGCTGCCCTTCTTGATCTGGCTGCCGAAACGCAACTTTTGGGCATCATCCATTTCAATCCCCAGGGCTCTGCACTGGTAATATTGGCCGGGGCCATCCATCAGATCGTGCCTCTCAAAGAACTCACGAGCAAGGACGTGGAACTTTTGCTTTTCTCTATGTGCCCGGAAAAACTGATTATAAAAGTCGGTGCCCTTGGCAACCTTAAATGCTAATTCAACCATCGCTCTCTTCCTCCACATTTTTGCCCAACAAATCCTGGAGCTGACGCCAGATCCGAAGCTGCCGTTTGTCAATGCGATTTACAGAATTCTGAAGAATATATAGTGCATTATGTATCTTCTCTGCATCCCGTCTTTTTTCGCTATCGATTTGGCGGCTGAGATCAAGCATTGCGGCTCTCCGTGATTGCTTATCCATATAACTAACAGAAAAGCTTTTTCCGCTTTTAAGATAAACCGTCAGTGTATATGGATGCGTACCGCTTGTTTTGTCATCAATTCCGAGTGCCTCCACATCTTCGGCAGAGAACCGGTAATTTTCACTCCATACTACCATTTACGTTTCCTCCACATAGCACCAGCTCTGCGGTGCCCGTTTCAGCCCAAACTCCGAAACGTTTCTAACCCTATACCCCTTTGTGGAGCAGTAGTCGATCATATTGTTAATGTCCCAAAACCAAACAGGCTTACATTTTGCATATTCTTCTGCTTGTTGAACAGATACACAGGCACAGGAAATCAGTTCCGGCCACCCATCATACAGACGC
>ERZ808048.269-NODE-269-length-10997-cov-5.427839_pt1 | contig 10997 bp, 4 predicted proteins | sample MGYA00380197_ERZ808048 | MGnify/ENA primary metagenome ERZ808048 (study PRJEB31490, sample SAMN06133377) | cow dung metagenome | isolation source: M1 | host: cow | place: China: Chengdu | collected 2015-05 ... | reverse complement strand
CGTAGCGGGAGAAAAGGAGTCGTAAGGCGTTTGCGCATATACGTGTGAATATACGCAAAAGAGAAGTAATATAGAGAGAAGGCGGTTCATGCCATATAGTTTGTGTAGGGCCTACTATCGTGAAGAAATAAACAAAAACGCTCTATCAATAACCAACGACTGCGCCAGTTGTGGCGCAGTCGTTGATATATCTATCATCTATTATTTAATCACCACTCTTTGTATGGTCGATTCGATCTCTTCGATCAACACGAGCAAGTACATACCTGTCGTGTTAGGTGCTTGGATAGTAGAATTGTTATAGGTTTGTTGGCTATGTAAATTACCCATCAAGTCATACCATTGCGCTTGTCCTTTGCCTGAAAGTTGCAGTTGAGAAGAAGCGTCAATCAATGATAGCGATGGCATATCCTTATGCTCTTGTGCTTCTGCTATTGAAGGTTGTACAGGACAGATGAGCAGACGGACTTTATCTGTAGTTCTCGTCACAGCAGCACAATAGTATGCCTCGTAATCAAGAGGTTGATAGAGGTACGACTGGTTGGCGCCAACGATCGCAACAGTATCCAATCCTGTAGCATCGCAGGTGTACCATTGATAGTCCTCGAATTCGAAGGCAACAGGTGTACCATTGACCATGTGTTGATTGAAGGATGCATTTTGTACTCCCAATACATCACCCCAACGTTGAGCAATGATGTCATTGCTATACCTTACAGTAAATGAGAAAGGCAAGTGCACATCACATTCAGGGATACTATCGTGCAAGGTAAGTGTAGCTTGATAGATATTTGGCATCAAATCACCTGGAATATCTACTGGCAATTGCCATGTTCCTTTGGAAGCATTAGGGGTATATGCTTTATCTATATCTGTAAATCTTGTTTTATCTTCAAAATCAACTGAGTACAAGCGAGCAAAACCAGCTTGTATTGTATAGTTGACTGGCACCGAAACATCGCCATGACATACGTGATAGTTGTCTTGTTCTAAGTTGGCTTTCAATGTCACATAGACTTGGAATTTGAGCTCCCAAATCGTATCACACGATGCTGAAGCCACTTTGATGGTAGTATCTGAGTAGAGTTTGATACCATGATAGACATATGGTAGGTCTTTGTCAAATACTACTGTCTCTTCTTTTACGCGGGTAGGCTCCAATAGGTTGAGATACAAAATGCTATCACAGGTTGTTTCTGGATTGACCAAGATGATGGAATCCAATCCGTACTCGGTATAACGTTTGCCGTTTTCGATCCATTGATATCCACCATTCTCTTTGATATCGTCGCATAGATATAAAGTAGTCGTATCTCTCGTTGGGCCTAAGCTATCCAAGTGCAACACATACGTGACAACTGAATCACACGAACCATACGTGGTACGCAATGTGATGTTATAGGTTCCTCCTGACGCTGGATATTTGTGTACAGGACTCTGTTCGTATCCGACAGTACCATCTCCAAACTGCCATTCGATTCGCTCTACGTGATTGCGTGTGGAGATAAGTGTATCGTTGTTCACGTGGTCAATCTCTTGTACGTGGCATTGGGAGCCATCGAAGAAGACTGTGTACATATTCTCGGTACAATTGCGTTGAATACGTGGCGTTGGAATGATTGATACAGGGTTCATCGCCAAAGTAGAAGCATACAAGGTGAAGTAGCATGTTGTATCTTGTACGAACATACAATCGACTGCATACAAAGAGTCGGTATGCCATCCAGCAACGTACGTCTGACTTCTTCCCAACACATACTTCTCGTCAATTGAACCATCGGCTCTACGATACTTTTCACTATCGGCATACAACCAACGATAGTAAAATCCGTCAGGAGCGATGAAGTTCGGGTTGATTTCTCCACACTTCATATCCTTGAGTTTACCATCGGAACAGCCTAATGTGAAGTAAGCATATCCACCATGCGCTGAGAAGGTACAATCGTGTGTAGTAAGTCTGGCTGTAAGTGTCTTACCTTGGTATTGTGGATTTCTGAGGTTTACTCCGACGGTCGTCCATTCCTTCCAGACAATATCCGCCGCAGACCCTGCAACCTCTTTGGTGGTGAGATGCCAAGTTGTGTCTTTGGTCGTCAATCTATCGTTACTATATACATCATTACAGTTGAAATCCGCTTGACCACAACTACCAATGCTTTGTCCATTGATAAGCAAATCCAATTTGAATCGTGGATTTTCATAGTCCTCGTGTCCAGGAGCCTCGATAACGGGAGCATAATTGAGCAAGAACACAGGAGATTCGATGGTATCTACCACAAAGGAGAGTTCGATACGCTCTGCTTCATTTCCACCTTCAATATTTCCCAAACGTATGGATGCCAATTCCCCTTTAGGCACTGTTTTGAGCAATCCACCAGTACGTGGGTCTGTTTCCAATTGGTTGTAGTGCACCGTATGCCTGCTGGCTGATGAAGCTGGGCCATAGTCGATTGGTTTGGATGGAAGAAAATCATCGTATGTTTCTGTATTTACAGGCGCTGAATTGTGTATATAACATTTGGCCTTATTCAAGTTGAGATAGTCTATACACAACTGATCTGGATAATAAATCAGTTCACTGGTTGACGTGCGCAAACTATATAAGCTATCATTGCACTGTGAACGTACATAAAAATCCACTTGACCTGGTGTCATACCGATCATTTGATAGAAGGTATCTTTGAGCAAGATAGGGCCATACCAACGGTCGTCTATATAGGAATAGGCATCAAATTCATAGGTATCTGCATCACCTTCCCAAGTAACGAGTACAGAGCCGCCTACAACTTCCACTTGTAAGTTCTTGGGTTGGGTGCACTCTTGTGCCACACGTATATTGATGTTATCGATGCAGCATCCACCAGGTCTGGCAGGAGTACTATTGCCTGTATTCCATGCAAAGGCAAGGTAGTATGGTTCACCTGTACATATGGATGGATCAATCTTAGTGACACACTGTTGCCACACCTCTGCCCCATTTAGGTTGTCTGAGAAACCCGGTTGTAGTTCCACCATGTATGGTTCGTACATGGTAGGTATTTGTCCGCCATTGGGGTTGGACATCACCACATTTTTCTTGAGTGTTAACGGGTCTTCACAAGGTATTAAGAAACAATAAAGTCCCTCATTAGACAAAACTGCTGCCGAACGATAGTCAAATGTCAATTGATAGAACGACGAGTCATTGGCTATTGGGTCCAATGCAATCGTAGTATAAACCATAACGACGGAGCCTACACTGCTATAGCCTACCGTTTGTCCATTATCCGACGAAATATACAATCCGTTGCTTCCGACAGCGCCATAGTTTCCCAATGCTCCAAGATACCATCTGTTTTTGATTTGCGCATCAATGGTTGCATTGGCTACAGGATTGAAGGTCCAAGCTGTATCTACACCTGGTTTTTCAAAGTCACAAGAGTAGTAGGATACGGCTTGCAAGTTAGTAGCCCATAGTAAAACAAAAAACAAAATTGATAAGTATATCTTTTTCATATCGAATGTATTTATACGTTATTGGTGTATATCATCTTATTTGACTATCATTTGTTGTGCTTGGTAAGTACCATCTTCAAAAACCATGTGTACGAGATAGACTCCTTTTACACGAGGTGCTTGTATTTGCACATTCCCTAACAACCCTTGGTATTCAGCATAGAGTTGTCCCACAGAAGTGAATATCTGTATATCGGTTGTTTTTTGGATACGAACAGGTATTTTCTGTGCGGCATTCACCAAGGTTGGAAACTCCTGTTGATCGGTATGTAGGGTTGGCATCATAGGACACGAGTACATACGCACGCCATCCATACGAGTCAATTCTACGTAATAGATAGCTGTGGTATCCAGCGGTTGATAGAGGTAAGACCCCACTTCTCCTTCGATAGGCATGCCGTTTTTGTACCACTGGTATGCAATAAACTGATATCCGCCATTGAATCTCTCGTTGAGCACAGCCAAGACATCGTTCCATTTTTGCTCTACGATGGATGAAGCATAGTTCATCTGAACAGGCAACTTGAAGGTTTGTGTGCCGCAGCAAGTTTGGTACGTTGTCAAAGTGAGTGTATCATAGTTGGGTGTCACCTTGTTCGGATAAGGGAGCGAGATATGCATGCTATTGGTATAGGGGTCCACCTTGTCCAAAGCATAGAGGGTTGTATCGCCAAATCCTATACCGGTATAGGGATTGTCAAATGCTATTTTGATGCTGTCGAATGTTGCTTGTTGATGGTTGTATTGGAAATAGATATCCAAGTTGTCATCATCTGCACATGCTACCAGTGGATAGGCATTGACAAACGATGCATTTTCGATTTTTGGTTCTACCGTAAGATGCAGTTGTACGATACTATCACATCCCCATCTATTTTTGAACCATGCGGTGTAGTTGTTGGTTGCACTGTAGCAATTGTTGCCTACCGTTACACAGGTATCGCTACATATCATCTGAACGATGGTGGTATCTGGTCCAGCTGGATTGACCGACAGATAGAGTGTGGATAAGCTATCGCATCCTGCAAAGTTGTCTGCTTTGCTGACATAGATGCCCGATTCGGTGCGCCATTGTTCGTCGAAGAAGAATCCTGTACCCTCACATATTCCTTCTACCATTCTCATGGTATCCGGAGGTAAGATAGAAGGGATGATAAGGGTATCGATGCGTGTTGAGTCGCACGCGTTGTTCTCTCCTATATAGCTAGTGAATTGAACCACTAAGGTATCTCCTTCTGCACGGCAGGTATAGACAGGTGAAGGATTGGATGTTTGGGTTGAGGGTTGAGGGATGCCGTTTACCAAACGTGTGAAATACCACAAGAAATCGGTACAAGCCTCACCCGTATGTTGTTCGTAGCCCTCAAACTTGTTCATCACATGCGAGGTGTTGGTAAATCGAATATAGTTGGCACAATTTTCAGGATTCCATTTGTAAGTATATTCTGGTACTGGGAATCGAGGAGCGGATAGTGTTGATAGTTCGAAGTAACACGTCGTATCTTCCAAGTAACTTACTCTACATGTGTACGTATGTCTGCCAGCATCCGCTTCTAATGTCTGGTCATGACCAAGAGTAGTACCCGTTTCATCGTACCAGCGATATTGGAAACCTTCGGGTGCATCACATATCACTTTGGCATCGGTACCACAGTTTTCGGTATGGATGTATGCCGAGATACAATCTATCGTAAAGTAGGCATATCCATAGTGTCCACCGGCACCACAGTCGTTCGTCGTTAGACGTACATAGAGTGTCTGGTTGTTGTAGCGTTGTAGGTTAAGTCCCACAGATGTCCAGTCTTTCCAAGCGACCTTTGCATAAGCTCCCTCTTCTTCGTACATATTCCAGCCAGCCGCAGCGGCATCGGAATATCCGAAGTCGGCTTTACCACAGATCTCATCTACTTCGTTGCCTAAGCTGTCCAAAACGACCATTTTGAATCCTGGGTCACCACAAGAGGTACCTGGTTCTTCCAATACCACAGCATATTTGATGAGCAGGATACCTTGTTGAGCTGAGTCCACCGTAAAAGCATAGGTCATACTCTCGGCTTCTCCATCTGCATTCCAGTTACCCAAACGAACTGCTCCTAAAGCGCCATCTGGTACACATTTGAGTTTATTACCCGTTCTTGGGTCGGTCTCTCGTGGGTCTAAGTGTATGGTGTGGCGACTATCTTTGGAGTCGGAACCAAAATTGATATACCCTATGCTATCGTAAGGAGTGGTTCCTTGTCTATAGTCATCACGAAAACCATAGGTACATACCAGATTAGGGTTGTCCAAATTGAGGTAATTGATACAATGGTTATCTGGACAATAATATAAGTTTTGGTTGGAAACCGTATATGCACTAATATCGTTGTTCAATACGCCTTGTACGCGCACATCGTAGGTAGCCTCTTCGATATTGTTGAGTTTGAAGCATTTCTCGACACCTTGTTCTGTATAGCCATCCACGCCTGGTACAATGCCATCAATACGTCTCCAATAAGCAGAACCTGTTTTCTTGTACTCTACGGTAAACATCTCCAACGGACTTTCCCAACAAACCATCATGGAAGAGTCTTCACAATATGGTTCGATCGTTAGTTGGGTAGGTTTCTTCACATTGGCAGAAGCGAACTGGATATTATCCACGCATGCACCTACCGAACAACGGTTGCGGTCTTGATTTGCATTGGCCCAAATAAACATCAAAACGAATGTTTGTTTTGAGTTGTTGGCACTCACGTTGATGGAGGATGCCAAGGAAACACTTCTCCACACTTCAGAACCCGACAAGTAATTCATTCCTCCCTCGAAACGGCTACATTGTCCTATAACACTTTTGGATAGTTTGCCATTGGAGGAAGAAGCTATCTTGTTGATATGGAAAGCAGAACTTGGGTCATGGATATAGGCATAAGGTACGATGAGTACATACATCATAGCATTCCCTGTATCTCCGACACATTTCCAATCGAAACTGAGGTCGTAATGTTCTGTTTTGGATGAAGTAGGAAATTTGATGGTTTGGTATGCCACCACGATATTGGGTTTGTTACCAAAATAAGGGTCGCTAACACTATCGGTATTGATGTATAGACTCTTGTAGCCATCGCTATGTGTAGCCGAGCCTACAACCCATCTATCGCATGCAGCAGCAGAGCCCTCATTCAGTGTCCAGTTGGAAAAATCTTCCGTATCCTCGAAACTGAAACTGCAGGGCACGTTGATGAGGTGTTGTCCCACCATTGTCATGGAAAGACACAACCCCAAAAACATGATATGTAATTTGATGTACTTCACCCTATATCGCGCTCTTATTGAACTTGTTTATTACGATTTCTATTTTGCTCAACCAAACGTTGGATTTGTTCGTCATCCATCTCTTGGTCGTCAAATATCTGCTTGATATCTTCGCCGCCGGTGCTGATGATCATAAACTCTACACGTCTATTCAACGCACGTCCTTCCTCGGTAGCATTAGGAGCGATAGGTTCGTCTTCACCATGTCCTTCGGCCTCGATGCGGTCTGCGGCTATATCGCGTTTGATAAGTTCGCGACGAACAGCATTTGCACGGCCTTCGGATAGTGCTTTGTTGGAGCGGCTATTGCCCACAGAGTCGGTGTGACCAATGATACGAATCTCAACGGTTGGGTTGTCAAGCATGAATTGTGCTAAATCATCCATTGACTGTTTTGATTCTGGGAGAATGATCGTTCTGGCAGTAGCGAAGAACAAGTTCTCAATGCGTATGGTAACACCCAGTTTAACTCTTGGCATGAAGGTTTGCAATGTATCTTGTACAAAATGTACCGTATCGATGGTTTCTACAAATCCTGGCATACGGAACGTGGTGATGTAGTCACCTGCCGTCAAGTTTGTAACAAACAATCCATCATCTGCTGCTACACCGTTGTAGAGCAATGTCGTATCGTTGGCAGCTCTCACGAGTACTTGTGCCTCAAGAGGTTCTTTGGTATCTTGTGCATATACTCTTCCGGCATAGGTATAGACGATTGGCTTAGGTTCTGGTTGCAAGGAGATGATAAGGGTATCTTTGAGGTCTTTCTCCAATGCATAGAAGAGTGTATCTGATGGATAGTATCCAACTTTGTTCGCAGCCACTTGATAATTGCCCTTGAGCAATCTTGCAGATGCATAACCACGAGAGTTGGATGTTTTGTTGGTTACCCTTCCGTTTCTCTCGCTGGTGATACTAACCGCTGCACCTGCCAAGTATTTGCCAGTCTCTTGGTCTATGACACGTGTCATCATACGTGGACTTGGCTCTTTTGGAAGTGCTTTTGGTTTCATATCTTTTCTTGGTAGATCCCACATCATGGAAAACTTAACACCTACTAAGAATGGATTGAGTTTTGCATTTTTAGCTGAGACAGTATTCAATGCAGAACGGAAAGCCAAGTCTTTGATAGGATCTCCACCCGCCAAGACTTTGGTATAGTCAGCAGGCGTAGCAAACATGATTGGGTCCAAATCGTTAGGCAAAGAAGGTTGGAAAACATTCAACACGCCATATTCTGCAAACAATGCCACTTTGGTATGCATGCGCTTGAGTAATTGCTGAGCAGGTGTCAGTTTCTTGCCTCGCTGCGCTTTGGGTTGCAACCATTGGTCGAGACTCATACCTATCTCGGCAGACAATGCCACATTGATTCCCAATGCATCGATTTTGGATTTCACTTTTCCATACTCCATCTCATTGACCAAAGCATGGTTAGGCATGGACACGAGGGGATCGTTGAACTCTAAATCTTGAATGGTGGTAGTATAATTACCGCTGACAGCTGATGTACCCATGATATTCAAACCCACTTTTGGACCAGCCAAGAAGTAATACTGTCCATTCAAAAACTCCATACCTGCGAGAATAGGTATTTGTACGTATCCTGTTTGCCACAAATCTGACATCTGATTGTAGGTGTATTTGTAGCGCATGGTTTGGTAAGGTTGCATTACAAACTCATGCATCAATGGTGATTTACCTTGTGGTGAGAAAATGCCTACTTGCGTATTATAGGATTCGAACTCTACGCCGGTTGTCAGTAAGAACTTTTTGTAACGTAGTTGGTATCCCACGCCAATGCCTCCACCTATCCAGCCGTTGTTTTTCGGTGTAAACATCTCCGCATTTACTCCTCCCAATCCTGAATTGAACAAGGAAGAATAGCCTACTTGTCCCCAAAATCCTAAGCGATGTGCAATGTCTCTTGCCATATAGCGTGCAACGCGTTGGTTGTATTTTTGCACTTCTTGCAGTTTGGTTTGATACACTTCCTCTTGTGAAGGTCTCTTTTGAGCTTCTTTTTCTCTCTCAGCTTGCAGTTTGGCAGCCTCTTTGGCTTTTTGCTCTGCTGCTTTCTCACGCTGAGCTTGTGCTTGTGCTGCTTCTTTGGCTTTTTGCTCTGCTGCTTTCTCACGCTGAGCTTGTGCTTGCGCTGCTTCTTTGGCCTTTTGCTCTGCCGCTTTCTCGCGTTGAGCTTGTGCTTGCGCCGCTTCTTTGGCCTTTTGCTCTGCCACTTTCTCGCGCTCAGCTTGTGCCTGCGCCGCTTCCTTGGCCTTTTGCTCTGCCACTTTGTCACGCTGAGCTTGTGCTTGCGCTGCTTCTTGTGCTTTTTGTGCAGCTACTTTGTCGCGCTGAGCTTGTGCTTGTGCCGCTTCCTTGGCTTTTTGTTGAGCTACCTTCTCGCGCTCTGCTTGCGCTTTTTCCATCTCTTTGGCCTTTTGCGCAGCCGCTTTCTCACGCTCAGCTTGTGCCTTGGCTGTTTGTGCCGCCTTGGCTTGACGCTCTTTCTCTGCTTGTTGCATTTTTTTCTCGCGTTCTGCCTCTTTGGCCTTGCGCGCTTTCTCAGCCTCTTTGGCTTTTTTTGCTTTTTCTGCTTCTTTCGCTTTTTGCTCTTTGGTTTGAGGTTCAGCTGTAGATGCAGCACTCATTTGTGTTGCAGGTATAGTCATCAAAAAGGCACATATTGCCCACACAAAAAATAAACGATTCATTCGGTATCTCATTTTTGTCTAATTACTACTTTAATATCCTTTTGGAAACGATTTTACTTTATCAATGTACACACATGACACATGGCTTGGTCTGTGGTAGTTCAAATAATGCAGTAAACTTGATTCCCACAGTCAACGGATGCACTTGGGCATCTTTCATTATATCGCTAACCATCGAAGGTAACACATAAAATTGCAAGCCTTTATCTTCGGTCTGTTGGTATCCCAATGCGCTACCATAGGCTTTGTTTTGATGTACGTTCAGCACACCATAATCAACAAACGCAGCCAGGTAGTATCGAATCTTATGCACCATCACATCTGCACCCTTTGCCAAGGAAAAAGTGCCTATTCGTCCTCCTATTTCTGCGTGTAAGTTTACAGATGGCTTGAAACGAAATGCATACGAATCACTTTGAACCATTTGTCCCTCCTGGAAGAAGTGGTTGGGCATATTTTCGAAATGATCTATATAGCGGTCGTAATCTCCCTTGGTTGATAGTAGAGATTGCGAACGGGTTTTGCCAAACATGTTCAGTCCAAATTTGGCTCCTGCAAGGAAATAGAACTTCTTGTATTCGCACCCGATGAGCAATGGTATTTGTATCTGTATAGAATGCAGTGCATCTCTACCATCGGACACGGCCGCATGCAAATCAAAAGGATGCAACTCTGTGTCAATCATTGGGATAATAAGGTCTGCGTTAGGAATCTTGTTGGTATGAAATGCATATTCCCCAGCAAAAGCGAGCTGACAAATAAAGTTGTTGTAATGCACGTGGTATCCAATACCTATAGAAGGAGCTATACCAGGACCCGGAGAAACATAGTCAACATTATTAAGCAAAGAAGCATACCCCACTTCCCCATAGAGGGATATATAATGGTGCTTCTCTGGCAACAACTTAGTGGCCGCAACCATCGTCACGAACATTGCAAACCACATACATATGAAAGCAGTAAATCTTCTCACCTACGTACCTTAACAAAATCAGCTGACAAAGTTACGATTTTTTTAAGAAATAAACAAACTTTTTAATAAAAATCCTAATTTCCGCAAACACTTTTGCCTGCAATCGGCATCTTTGTGTATAAAAATGCAATGTCTGTATTGAATTATGAATTAAGAATTTTGAATTTTGAATTAACACTTGACCAGCGGAACCACCCGCTGGCACTAAACCAAAGGGACACACTATAGAGAATTTTGAATTAAGAATTTTGAATTAAGAATTATTCGCAAAGCGAATTTTCATGATTCTCTTCCCCCATCTAAATTGCTCCCCTAAGTTAGGGGAGCTGTCCGAAGGACTGAGGGGTCTGTCACCCCCCAGAGCAAACCAAGACTATGTCTGTTTGCGAAAAAAAACGGGTACCCAAAAGTAAACCAAGATTTATCTGTTTGCTTTTGGGAGAAGAGAAGCGGAGGTACGAGTTGCCCATTACCCTCTGGGTACCCAAAATAAACGATTGCTTTATTTTGGGAAAGCGGAG